>Ga0131853_10019315_pt1 | contig 12402 bp, 11 predicted proteins | sample TergutLab28metaG_FD_92764 | JGI IMG/M metagenome (GOLD analysis project Ga0131853, IMG submission 92764) | Labiotermes labralis P1 segment gut microbial communities from Petit-Saut dam, French Guiana - Lab288 P1 (version 2) (version 2) | ecosystem: Host-associated > Arthropoda: Insects >...
CACACACACACACACACACACCACACACACACACACCACACACACCACACACACACACACCACACACACCCCACACACACCACCCACACCACACACACCACACACACCACACACACACTGTTACACTTGTGTTGCAAGTAAAATTGGTAAAGCCATTAATCACCCTATAACAGGTCACGAAAGACAAGAGTTTTTACATGTTTACCTCTACTCTTTCTTTAATGTCGATAATGAATTGGACGGGTTTTCAACGCCACTAACCGGCCGTTTTAATTCGCTAATGTACCGGTCCCCATTTTAGTGTAGGTTGAGTGGGCCCCAAGGCCTTTCTCGTCGGCTGTGAAAAATCTCGCCCCAACCGGATTTCGATCCCCAGACCGTCCAGCCCTTAACGAGTCGCTGTGCCTACTGAGCTACTCCGGTCCAGTCTGTTGCTGGCAGTCCATTGATGTACTGGATTCTTGTACTGCGAAGCAGCCAGAGTTACTTGGACTTACTGTGTGAGCAAGGGGCTTTATTGTTTTGTTACTTTCAATTTGTTGGTCTGCTGATTTTAATGTATTTTTGGAATTGTGTTATACATACTGGCACTGGGGAGGGTTTGTACAGGGGAGGTGCAGGCATTTTTTTTTTGAATATTATCTTGAATTATTTCCGTATATTGTTTTTATTTGAATCGGTTTTAGTCTTGAATTTCAGTTGTACAGCGTTTTGGCGAACGGCCGAAATTGTACATTTTTGGACGGCTGTCCATCTGGTACTGTGAAATGTTGAGCTGTAATTTCTCAATTGTGGTGCTCTTTTTGATCAGTCAGCAGCTGAAAAAATTTCTGTACATAAATATGATCAGTATAAGGTTATGATGTTAGTGCTGTGTGCATAGAGGAAAATTGTCTCAACCAGACAGTTTTGTTGACTGCAGCAATACACGTTTTGTGTAGGAAAATGACCGATGTTAGAATGGTGCGACCTGGTTCAGAGCAACTGCTAGAGCAGGTGAGTGGTGAGGTTGGTTCAGGTGTGAATATGATTTCATTACGGAGGGTGCCACCACGCCAAACTTCTTCCCATTTGTTGCGTCACACATGTGACTTCCAAACATTTTGTTACCAGCGGTCGCAGGTCTGTTTAGGCGTGTGGAAAATTTGTGTCTTGCTATACGGGATGGTGAAAGTAGTGCAAACGAAGGTAATTAATATGCCAAGATATGTGATTTGTGTAGCTTTATAAGAGGGGTTCTGATAAGTCATTAGCCCGCTCTAATTACAATGTCGGAAGACGTAATCGATATGGTCGTTGGAAAGTGGGTTCTATTCATGCGGAAAATTGGAAGTCTTTTCTTTTTATACTCGTGGAAGCTGAAAGGAAATTATGCGACGTGTTGGATTTCAAAATCATCAAGGCGCTAGCTGTCAACATGTTTTTTTTTTTCCCAAGGCAAACAACGAAGGGAATTCGCGACATTCTGGCAAAACATTAGGGGAATATGCATCACCTTATGCCACCGTCAAGTAATGGGTGGCCCAGTTTAAAAGTGGTGATTTTTCACCAGGAATGTGCCTTGTCCTGGACGACACAAAACAGTGACCACCCCGGAGATTATTGATCAAAATCACGAACTAATCTTGAAAGACGTCTGAATATCAGTTAAAACATTAGTTGAGCAATTGGGCATCTCACGTGAGTAGTTTGGATCCATCATTCGTGAAGATTTGAAAATGCGAAAGTTCTCCGCAAAGTGGGTCCCAAAATGACTGAACGTGGATCAAAATCGTCAACGGTGCCGGTCGTGTGAACAAATTTTGGAATTTTTTTCTGCGCGATTCAAATGATTTCATGCCGCGATTTTTGACCATGGACGAAACCTGTTCATGTCACTGTGGCCCGGACTCAGAGCAAAAATGTGTGGAGTAGGGGCATATCGGCTCACAAGCCCCATAAAATTCCGAATGTAAAAATTCCCCGGAACATTTCTCGCCTCGATTTTTTGGGATCAAGACGTCATCCTCCTCATCGATTATCTTTCAAAGTGTCATAAAATCAACGCGGAGTATTATTAATTTCTGCTGGTACAATTGAAGGACATTTTGAAGAAAAAACACCGCGGGAAGTTCACCAAGGTGTTCTTGTTTTTGCACGACAATGCCCTGGCTCACCGGAAGCCTGCAACCCACATGAAAATGGCCTAACTTGGCTCCCAGTATCTTGATCACGCACCCTGTTCTCCGGATCTGGCCCAGTCGGACTACCTCTTTTTCCTGGACTAAAAAATTTTTGAGGGTTCTTTAATTTTGTTCGACGAGAAGGTCATTTCAAATGCGCACAAAATACATAATTGATGTGCGGATTTGAAATATTCCATAGCTTGCGATTTAGGAATAGAAGTGGCGTAGGTTTGGGATTGGATAAGAATAGCGGTTGTTGGGTATAAGGGAATATGCAGTGAAGGTTTAGCGCAGATATACTGAAATGTAAGATAAGCACAATTACGAGCACGTAGTGAATATCTTCCATGACTAAACCTAATCAACATCACCATCAACAATATCCAGTTATCATGGAGCTGGACAAACTGTTGAACCGTTCCTGTATTACAGTTCCAGTGCATAACAACAAATGTTTCTGATAACAACAAACAATAGTGCTATATTTCAGTGTTGCTGTTGTGATCACAAATTGTGCTGGTGTATTGATTTAGTGGAAAGTGTTTAAGGCATTGAACTGTACCGGTGGGGTGTTTGGGGGAAAGTTACTGCTGATTGGTGTTTGTTGAATACAACAAATTTTTTGTGTGTGATGTGCAGAAGAAATATGTTGCATTTATGCTGCCGAGAGCATACAGAGCGGCTGGATTACGTGTGAATATGCTTAAGGATAATATTGAAATGAATATTAAAGAAACGGCGCTTAAGACCAGTGGACTCAATATGATCAATATATAATCTTAAGACCAAAGTTGTCAGCCACGATATTTTTCAGAAGAAGATGGATATCTTGACTAGTTTGATGCAGTTCTGAAATACCGCTCTGCACATACACTGTGTGGTACCGCCTGTTTATGTTCAGTTTTGGAACCCCCACACCACACCGCTGTAAACAAATGCGTCTAATATTTTTTGGCACATAGTCGGAAGACTTCGAAACGCTAACATCACATTACACAACAAAAACACTTTACTTTCTCCCACATAAACACCTGTAATTAAACACTCTGTTTTCAAAAGGGGAGAAATAGGAAAGGTCATTTGGCTCATGAATATAATAAAATTTGTTGAAAGAACGAAGAACAAATCTACACCACAATAATAACATATAACTCTAGAATATCAACAGAACTGTATAGCATGTCTACAGGGTAAATTTATTAATAAAATAGTATACATAAATACATACATATATACTGTGTATATTTGAATATTCTGGTATTCATACGATACATATTTACATGTGTGTACATGAATATGTGAATCACTTCAATTAATCTTCTAGTGGGATCTAAGGATGTCAATAAAATGACGAACTCTATGAAGCAAACTGTTACCAAAATGCACTTAAATTTTGAATTTGACTCCAACTCTAGTCTGTGTAATTTATTGAGACTCAACTTGGATTTATTTCCGGACTGTGACAGAAACAAAAAATTATCGGTCAGCAACATCAAAACCAACACACAATAAACTGTCAGTGCGTAAGAAATATGTGTACTGAAGTTGCGATTTAATGAAATGCTCAAGGAATTGCTTTTGCAGTAAAAAATTAAAAGGAATATTTGAACTTTTGTTTAACTGTTTGAAATATTCTGCGCACGTCTTTTAATATAATGTAATATGACACTGTATATATTTAAATTTTACACACTTAACCTGCACTGTATTACAGAAATTCAAATTTCAAAACCAACACTGTAATGTGTATGGTGAAAATTTGTATGAAATACGAGTGGGTGCTGATAAGTCTATAGCCCGACCAGGAAGGAAGCAAGCTACAGCGACCAAATCCGGGATTTATTCAACACACTCCCCACGAAGCTCAACACAACTTTTAGCCCGTTGATCTAAATTTTATACAATAAAAAAAAATTAGAACTTTGTCCGTTCAACCAGGTCTTCAAGGCAAAAATGACCTCAGCGTCGCACGAAAAATGGGGACATTTTAATTGCTGTCTCAGTCCATGGAGCAGGTGGTAGTCCGACGTTACCAGATCCGGAGAATAGGGTGCATCATCAAGACACTGGGAGCGCAAGTAGACCAGATTCTTGTGGGTTGCAAGTGCCCGGCATGTGGGGGGATTTTCGTGCAAGACATGACCACCTTGGTGAACTTCCCACCGCGTTTTTCCTTCAAAATGTCCTTCAATTGCACCAGGAGAGGTGGGTATTACTCCGCGTTGTTAGTTTGGTCCTTGGGAAGATATACAATGCCATTTTGATTCCAAAAATTTGAGACGAGAACTTTTCAGGGGAATTTTTACCCCGAGGTTTTGGGGCGGGGTGAGTCGCTATGCCGCCACTCCAATGATCGTCGCTTTGTTTCCGGGTCATAGTGACATAAACAGGTTTCGTCAATGGTCACCGATCGAGAGAGGAAATCTTTTGGATCGTGCCAAAAAAAATTCCAAATTTGCCTAGACGACTGTCACCGTTGACGATTTTGATCCCCGTTCAGGCATTTCAGGACTCACGTCAAAAAGAGCTTCCTTGTGTCCAAATGTTCATGAATGATGAATCCAACCCGATCACGTGAGATGCCCAGGTGTTCAGGTATTGATTTAGCCGAAAGCAGGTGTTCTTCCAAGATTAGGTTGTGAATTGATCAATAATCTCCGGGTTTGTCACTGTTTTGTGTCGTCCAGGACGAGGTGCTAAATTTGTGGGGTAAATCACTTCGTTTAAACTGGGCCATCCAGTTTTTGGCGGTGACACACGGTGGTGCATGTTCCTGTAGTGCATTTTGTCAGAATGGCGTGAATTTCCTTTGATTCTTTTCCTGGAAGGAAAAGTCCTTAATGGGAGATCGCTTCTCGATGTGGCTGAAAGGGTGCGCGTCTCCTGGCATGCTTCCTTCCGGCGTCTGTGACGAGAAAAGACTTGCAATTCGGCACATGAACAGCCCCCTATTTCAAAAGACAATAAGGATTCCGTCCTACGACAACGGGAATTAGGTCGGAATAAGAACTTATCAGCACCCTCTCGTGTAGTTGTAACTGAAGAAAATTGAGACAATGGTTACAAATTCAATTCCTTCAGTTTAGTTCGAGTTCATTATGAAGCGTATTTGTTGTATAAAGGCAGGTTAGGTAGCGTTTGAGATGCTGTCTGAAGGCAGAACCGGTCCAGAACAGAGCGACAGGATTGAGACAGGAATTGATTAAAAGGAAACATGTCGAAAGTACGTACGAGTACTGAAATTTGTAAACAGAATGAAGAGAATTATTGACGTTTTTTTGAGACCAAATGGTGTCCCTTATGGTGCAAATGAAATAGGACCAAAAGACGTGATAAGGCACATAGCTGATCACAAAAACAACAGCCAGTCCCACCACAATCTTTGCAGTATTTCTACGTATTTCCAGTTGAGGATTTTGTGTCCCCTCAGATACAGAACGAGAGTTTATCACAAGATGGCGGGCGGTCATGATGAAAGTGAAGGCAATCACACACAGAGGAAGTACACAGGATACTAAGAGTTCAAAAACAACCACACGTTGATAGTACGTTATGTTGACTGACAACATACGATCCTGACACAGATAATTAGAGATAGCTGACGGAACGGCGAATAATGCAGCCACAATCCACACTCCACAAATTGTAGCCACAGTAACACGACATGCTGCCCGTGGAGAGATCCAGACGCAGCACGGATCAACTGTTACTATGTAACGCTCGATGCTATACACAGCTACAGAGTACGCTGACAGGCCGACTGACAGACGACGGCAAAAAGCAAGGAAAATACACAAATTGTCACCTTCTAGCAACGCGCTGGGTATTCTATTTCCACAAGCTTCGACGAAAATTATCGTTAAATAAGTGATATCGCTGATAGCCAAGTTCAAGATGAACATATTGGGAACAGTTCGCATGTCCTTGTTGCATATGATAATGATGAGAAGGATAACATTGCCGGTTGTACCAAATATAAAGGGAAATGCATATAATGGTATTTGGTACTGTTTTAAGAAACGAGAAATAAATCCCTGTAAATTTGTGTTTAGGCTCCTCTCTGTGTCTGGGTCCCTGGTTGGAAAACTGTACCTGAAGTTTCTATTTTTGTAGTCTCCATGATACTGTATATTACCCTCTAAGCACTGCCCGTTTTCCAACACCCCCCACCATATTCCCTTCACCTCGCTCGGTGTGTCACATTTCGGCACAAGTATCGATATTCCTGTCGGTATGTTACGATCCTCACACAATCGCCACACTTCCTGCAGCTGACAGTCACACTGTAGCGGGTTACCATACAGATACAGTGTGGACAGTTCTGGCAATGCTTTCAATATATTTATATCTAGAGTCCTCAGATTATTGAAGCTCAAGTCAAGCGATTTTAGAGAACTGACGTTTGCAAATGTTTCAACTGACAGTGAACTTATATCGCAGGCTGATATAGCAAGATGTGACAAAGAATGTGAACTGATGAAATTGCGGTCAGTTGGTATTTGAAAGCCGGGATTTTTGTTTAAATTTAAGTATTGGAGGTTTGGTAACCCTAAGAACATACCTGAATGGAGGTACTGAATTTGGTTTACTCCTAAATCTAATGATTCTAAGTTAACCAACCCACTGAACAGAGTACTTTCCAGGTGCGTTATATAGTTTGATCCTAAATATATTGATTCTAAGTTAACCAACCCACTGAACACAGCATTGTCCAGGCGCTCTATTTCGTTTAATGCCAAATCAATTACTTTTAAGTTAACCAACCCACTAAACACATCGCTATCCAATTGCTTAATTCCGTTATGGTATAAGTGAAGAAATTCCAGGTTGTTCAAATTCTTAAATGTGCCTGGTATTATTTCACTTATCTCGTTATCCCTTACTGTCAGTTCTGTCAACTTTGTAAGCCCGTTGAAAGCTCCCAACTGTATTGTTCTCAGTCCACAATCGTATATATACAATACATCCAGCAATGTCATTGAAGCAAAACTGTCCTTCTCCAACATAGTTATATTGTTTTCACCAAGCCAGAATACTCGGATATCTGTGAGATGGATTAAGGGAATAGGGTTTGATAGTGTCCTGCGGCAGAAAACGTTGTTTCCTCCCTTGTCACACTCGCATCCCTCAGGACAGAGTACTGCCACTCTTGCAGGCACGATCACCATCCATAACCAGAATGCAACAGCAGGTGTAGCCAAAAGCAGGGACACCAACACCACAGATAATCTTGACGGCATGGCGAGTTGCTGTAATCTGCACAGAGAGAGGAAATGATACTGAATATTGTGTGGTAGGGAGGGTCTGGGGAGGACAATATAGAGACATTAATGAGGGTTGCAGTAAATTGTGCTCCTGACCCTTGCTTAACAAAAAATACATGCACTTCGCACGATATGTGTACACTGTTTCTCTAAAATATACAACTTTTCCCCTCACCTGACTAATTATAATGTCACTGTTTTTGTGAGTTAGTTGCTAATTTTCTGCTGTACGACAGCTGGAGATTTGTGCGTTTCGTCTTTATTTAACTTGCATGCTTTAAGACTTAATCTCTTTTGTTTCATCTTTTCATTATTTTGTTATGGGTGAGATTTTATGTAAAATATATACTTACATCATATTATTTCGTTATATTGGTAAATCAAACTACTGAGGTGAAGACACTACCAATTGCCCATGTCACACAACAGTCGCCTTGCCATGTGTTTGTATGTGTATGTACCGATTTTTGTAATGTGTGGTTGTGTGTATGTTCGCGTTTTCTAAAGAGTGTGTATGTATGTACGGGTTTTCTAATGTGTGGGTGTGTGTAAGTACGGGATTTCTAATGTGTGGCTGCGTGTATGTACGCGTTTTCTAATGTGTGGTTATATGTACGGGGTTTCAAATGGATGTGTGTGTATGTATGGATTTTCTAGTTTGTGTGTGTGTATGTACGGGGTTTGTAATGTGAGGTTGTGTGTATGTGTGGGTTTTGTAATGTGAGAGTGTGTGTAAGAATGAGTTTTGTAATGTGTGTGATTGTATGGGGTTGGTAATATGTGTGTATATATGGGTGTGTGAATGTATGGATTTTGTAAAATGTGGGTGACTGTATGTACGGAAATTAGAATGTTTGTGTTTCGTAATGTGTTTTTGTGTGTAAGTAAGGGTGTTTGTACGTATGGGTATATAACACGTGGTTGTGTGTATATATGGGTTTTTTAATGTGTGGTTTGTGTGTGTGTGTGTGTGTGTGTATGTGTAGGTTTTGTAATGAGTGGGTGTTTGTGTGTATGGTTTTTTGTAATGTATGTCTGTGTTCATGTATGGTTTTGTTTGTATATGGGCATTTTAAGTGTGGGTGTGTGTGTACATGCATGTATGGTTGAGTGTCTGTACCGGTTTTGTAATGTCAGTTTGGGTGTTTGTATGGGTTTGTGTATGTATGAGTTTCATAAAGTCACTTCGCAATTCATGAAGATATATCTTCATATTAAATTCCCATTTTTGTTTGGGTTTTCCAAGTGACCACTTTCCGTCAGATTTCCTCACCAACATCCTGTACACGCCTCTCATCTCCCATACATGCTATATGAAACGAACTTCTCTTCTCGATTATAACACCCAAACAATATTATATGAGGAATGCAGATCATTAAACACCTCATTATGCAGTTCCCTCCACTCCTATTTACTTCGTCACTCTTAAACCAAAATATTCTCCTCAGCACATTATCTCCAAACACCCTGATCTTACGTACTTCGCCGTATTTTAGCGACCAATATTCACAACAAAGCGGGGTAGCGTACTGCCTCTAAATACCCAAGTTGATGGGTTGAAATCCGGCCGAAGACGTCAGTATTTTTCACGGCGAAAAATTTCTCAGCACGCCTTCCTTCAGAGGGGAAGTAAAACCGTCAGTCCAATATCTTAGATTTGCGGCATATAAAAGATCCCTAAATGGCGTAATTTCGGTAAAATTACCGGACAACTTTCTCGCCCACTAAGTTCTACCTTTCACTGTTAGGATCTCTCGCGTCTTTGCGGTCCTGGAGGCACCTGACAGCGTAAGTGGGAACGTCTAAAACGGGGGTATAGAGTTGTACAATAAGCCTTAAGGCTGCAGTACATCCGTGGCATTCGCTACGAGCCCGATTGACAAGAAGAATATTCACACCTACCAAAAACAACGGGAAAATTACTGTTCTGATTATTTTAATATTTGTAATTAATAATACACCTGCCCAATAATAATCTTTTACAGAACAATTTTTGGCCTTTTGTCCAGTTGACTGCGACAGCCGAAGCATTTCTCTCCGGATTAAATTTTAACCAGTTTGTCCCCAATATACACAACAAGTGTTTGGAACTGTGGATCACCTCTATTAAACACAACCTACCTGATATCAGCTTTGTTAGTCTTAACACTGCTTCTCGCTGTCAACACTACGGCACAGCAAAACACGTGTTCTGTGCTTGACAACTGCCGTACAAGTGTCACTGGCAACACGTAGTCCCGTGGTAGCCCTCTCCACTGGAAGCAAAATAATCGGTATTACTGTGGTATTCCCGTCGGCTGATGGACATCGCTTGGTCCGGGCCGTGAGCTGAGACCACAGTTGCACCAGTTAGCTGTGGCCCTATAAAATACTGTAATTTAATCTCAGTAATATCACCATGTCTACAGAACTTTCGGCATTGTCTCTTTGAGCCACTATTGTAGATGGAAAATATAACTGCTGAGTTTGCGTATTTGAAACAAATCACAAACACAAGCCGCCATATGTGGCTAGTTTTTGGTAATTCCGATAATTAAAAACTAATACGTGGGACTAATATTTATATTGCGCAGTTACATCTGATTGTTGGAAATTCGAAATTTCAAGGCTACAAAGAATCAGCGGAATGGATCTTGGGAATTTTGTCAAGTTTCAGACTGCAGTACGGACTGAAAAATAGATATCAGAAATGAAATTCTCTCCCTGAAGCTCGAACCTCATCAGAAATTTCGGATATAAATAGTGAAAATTACTTTTAACATCGGTTATTGTTTACTACTCATTACATTATTTGACCCCAATTTAATAGACCAACTTCAATTTGACGTCATTCGAAAAAACCAAATTTCTGTTATATCCCCACTTATTACTGTGCTAATGAGACTCCAGTTAAGCTGGTTGTAAAATTGTGCTATCAAGCAACCTGATAGCAATACGTAAGTAATTTAATGTGCTGTTTCAGTTGCTGTATCGTCTGTATTTGTCTGTATTGAGGGAGAACAAATGGAGGAATGTGATGGTATGCTTCACCAAATGACGAATCGCCGTCAGAAATGGCGATTCAGACCTCGACCCGAATTATTCATTAAGGGGTGTTTCATATTCAGACAGTTCTGACAGCAACAATTCTTCATTTTCAAACTCAAAATTTAGATTTGAAAAAAGGAAGAGAAAACAAGATGCCGAAATCAGAATAAAAGAGAACCGTTCAATCGTAATGGAAAAGAAATGAAACCAAATTGCTATTAAATGCAGATCACACACACACACACACACACACACACACACATAAATTTTGAAAATGTTACTTATGTACCTGAAGACAAGATACGTCCACTTGTGGGGCGTCTTGAAGAAAGAAATATTTTACTAAATTTTTCGACCAAAAAACACTTGATATCTAATATTATATCGGTTTGTGGGCGATATCAGTGCCAAAAGAAACTTCATACCGCATTCAATGAATTCAGTTGCTTTAAATACAGATACCAGTTGTGACGAAGGAGACAACCGTGACTACAGTCGTGCATTTTGTTTGTAGAAACGTGACTTGAACAGTGGGGTGTGCAGTGAATTGTGTAGCTACTGTTGACGTGACAAACAGACACATCGGACAGTGATCTGACAGACGAAGGGCGGTTTTGTTAGCAATGACAGACAGCACAGTAACACGGTACAAGCACGTAACAGTTCCAGTTGCAGTACAGTTGGTGTCAATTCTTGCATTGCAACAATCACAATAACTGGCAGTCCCTATACTGGCGTTAATATATCAAAATTATATATTGAGGGAGAACAAACACGCAGTTGTATAGAGACTGTAAGGGTAATTGTGGGGAAGGAAAGAGGCACTTGGTGAGTTGTGTTAAGTGCAGGCAGATTTTAAATTACGAATTTCATTTCCATTTGTCAAAACGAGAAATGTGCCTGCAACAAATCGGCCAGCTGCTGTACTGCCGCAGCTGACATGACAACAGCTTAACGTGGAGAGAATTTTAGGAAGCATCATTGCGCCTTTGTACTTTGTTACTGCATGGGATTATTATAAAGGGAAAATGCACAACAACGCATTAAGCAATTTAACATGCACACTCAACACTAATTGTTAGTGAGAAGTGCGTTCTTCCGCCTCCACTTCGGGAACAAAAGCAACACCAACACAGTGTTTACATAGTGATATTTTGGGCGTTGAAAAGTCCTTTAAAGTGTTTTGTCATCCAATAGGATTGCAGCATTTAGTTGAATGGTAGGGGAAACATCGGCAATGCAGTTGGGAGGGACGGTCCGTCATTGGAGGAATTGTAATGGGAGTGACTGCATGAAACTATTGATCAAACAATTTAGGACATGGGGTGGGAGGTACAGGATGGTGAGAGCAATATTTGATTGTCCAAGGGATAATACAAAACAACACAGTGGGAGGAGGAAGTCTTACCTGGCTGTATTGCAGGGTAAAAATTACAAATTTAGAGCAGGATACGTCGGAATGAAAATATGTTGGAGGGCCGTGAGGGAGGACGAAGTGGATATAAGGTAGGAAGGAAAAAGAATAGCCAACAGTAATAATCAGTTAGTTGTCCTGTCTTAAATAAAGCAATCTCCACTCCCTTCGCAGTATATGACAGTCTGTGTCGGTTTGTGCTACCGGCCACTAACTGACGTCATCAGAGCTCGTGTTGGTACCGAACCGTCCGGAAGTTGTGGAAGTCACATTTACAGTGGGATGGGAATTGCTTTTGTTGTGTGGCTATTGGAATGTGTGAGTTGGTAAACTGGATAATTATACTTATGTTGGAATGCAGTAAAATTGTGTGGCCTGCTGATTATATTTATGTCCCAATGCAATACTATTATGCTGTCTCATCATATCACCGTTACTGTAATTACGCATACAGTTTGAATTACTTATTGCTGTGTGCCTCACATCACAGAACTGTTGCACTGTGCTGTGCTGTCAATAGTGATAGCGGTA
>Ga0131853_10019316_pt1 | contig 12402 bp, 5 predicted proteins | sample TergutLab28metaG_FD_92764 | JGI IMG/M metagenome (GOLD analysis project Ga0131853, IMG submission 92764) | Labiotermes labralis P1 segment gut microbial communities from Petit-Saut dam, French Guiana - Lab288 P1 (version 2) (version 2) | ecosystem: Host-associated > Arthropoda: Insects >...
GCCACGTTGGAGGGAAGTAGCTGTACCAGTATTATGACCTGTACTGGAGGTTGCGGTTACAGTTTTTAGTACTCCTGATGATGGGTGCTGTGACACCCGAAACATGTAGAGTGACTTTGCAGTTAATTAATATCTGCATACTGTTGCATCTGGTTGGATTTTTATTAATATTAAACCACTAACGTAAGCAAATTATGTAAACAAATAGTGTAAATAAGTTATTTTTCTAAAATAAGTGTGTAATGCTCCCACACAAGAAATTTCCATCCCGTAGCAACAACAGCCTTTCTCTTTCGTTTAATGTTATTAGCCACGTCATATGCTATGTGTGTTGAAAAAAAAGTGTAGGATTTATTTCTGCTAAAGATAAGAAAATTCATTCAGCCATAATTAGAAATGGAAAAAAAGTCAATTTCAATAACATAGGAAATATAATTTTTGAGAAATTGAGAAAAAATAAATTTGAATAACGAAATTATCCTAAATTAAAAATCCCCTTTCCCACCTCACAATAAACACGCTTCTGCTCCACCTTAAGGTCCAACCGGATAATGTTTATAAATATAATCGCTGTTTATTCTGCACATCGTACGAAATACACAAATACACTCCGTGCAAAAATCAAAGTTTTAAATGATAAAACAGGTAGTAGAAGGCAAAACAAAAAATGTGCTTTAAAGCTTAAATGTAATGCACACACTACACACCCCTGGTTAAACAATTGACAGAATAGTGCCAACAAATTATTTTTCGCAATCACAAATTTATGTTTAACCACAGACTTGGTTTCCATTATTGGAAAAAAGCCTTAATATGGCCCAATAATAGAATTATAACTTGCTTAAAATATTAAGCTCTCACGGAAAAAATTTGTGATTTTGCTAGGGTGGGATATGACGTTATATTAGGGCACAGAGGTGACTGCAATTTCCATTTTCAGGGTAGATGTTTAGAAATTAAAAAATGGAAGCAACAATTTCCTCCATATCGTTGCTACATGTCTACAAAACTACAGAGCGCCACATTCCAGAAAACGGCAGTCTTAGACGTTTGCTTCCATAATCAATAAAACATGAAATACAGAATTCCCATGTCATTTTAAAATTATTACTCCAATGTTACGAAGTTTCCTATCCCCATTATCTCAAATTTTAATTATTATTGCTCGCTTAAATAAATCCAATAACGTATCCACAAACAGACCGGCTTATGACATTGTGTAAAAATGAATGAAATTGTCAAACACTCAGACGCGGAGGCCTCTTTTGTAAACCTATTTTCACTGTAAAATCGAGCTCAGCTTCCACTGCTTTCCAGTCGGTCTGTCGGGACCGACGACGTACCTACATGGCACTGCAGCTGCCGGCAACATTGTAATTGTCTGGAATTAGTAGCGTTCCATTATGATGGCAGGGTGACAGATGAGAAGACTAGGAAAATGAATGGGACTACAGTCGCATGTCTGGTTTTCCAGTACTAAGATTTGAGAATCGGGCTTCAAAATCCGAGAATTCGTGTTGCATAAATTCAGTAGAGCTGCTGTGGTACTAAGGCCAGTGCCTGCTGCTTACAAACTGGTTTGGTATTTTCGCAGTAGCTACATTCATTCGCGTGCAACCTATAATGAGCCACTATAATGATCACCTTTGTTATTTAATACAACATACCGTAAGGTGTTTCTGGTAGACTAATACGGCTTAAACCATTTTATAAAGCGCGAAAGAGTACAGACTGTTGAAGGATGGGATGAGAAAGGAATAGAAGTACAACCACGATGTAAAAATTTTAGAAGGATTATCTGAAAGGACGAGACCTCTTAAGAAACCCAGTAACAGGTAAAAGAACAATCTATTTCTGAGAAACGTTTTCATTTATTTCTGGAAGGTGGCCAATGTCTGTAACTTCTGAATGGTGCAATAAACTTTTGGATCCCAGGAAAGAGAAGAAATTTTCGAGTAGCCGGAAAGCTATTAGCTTCTCAGGGGAACTGTACTACTTAACGAAGTTAATTATTTTATAAATACTCGTACCTTACGCAAACTCTACCAACTTACTTGAAGAATAAGAGACCAACTTGATGTCACTAGTTATTATGTTTTAATTCACTTCTTTTATGCTCAACATGTTTCGGACATTAATACATCCATCATCAGGATCCTACGACTTTTCTATTGTATCACCACATTAATCGTGTGTTCTTGTTTCGTTGTGTGTTGGAGTTTCATTGTGGCTGGATTGGGGTGGTATCCGTGTAGCAGGCTGAAGCACAGCCAGCCACACTGAAACTCCAACACACAACGAAACAAGAACACACGATTAATGTGGTGATACAATAGAAAAGTCGCAGGATCCTGATGATGGATGTATTAATGTCCGAAACTTGAGCATAGAAGTGAAATAAAACTTAACTAGTGACATCAAGTTGGTCTCTTATTCTTCAACTATCACAATGATGCGCGGTCCAATATACATAAGATCTACCAACTTAAATCTCACAGTCACAATTATCAACCTAATTTTACGAAATTGGTTAGATGTTTAGAGTGGTAATAGTAATCCAACGGTAGAAATAAGTACTATCTGATAATCGAATTCTATGGCGAATTTATCGACATTCTAATTCTAGTGAACATTCTACAATAATTTGTATTATATGAGTTTCTTAGTGCCACTTTATAGGCTAGAGGGTGTACCTTAATAAGTGAACACACTAGTTGAGCGGGAGAGACCAGAGTGTCGGACAGGCAGAGCAATGCATCACGGTAGTTAATCTGTGTGGGCACAGCAGAGAGCTGGACGGAGCCAGGCAGGATATTGCCTCACTATGTCATCTCTACTGTAAGCCCAAGCTTCTTTCTTGGCAGAAACTCTTACTGCGGGAAACCGAACCACTCTCTTGTTAAACGGCACTGATTTCGATTAGAACACGTAGCAGGGATTTAATCATTCGAACGAAAGTTACACACCGAAGAACAGAATGATATTAAAGTCAACTTTAAGTCACTTCTAGAGTATTTTTTTTCAACAAAGTGACGTAGCGAATACAAAATATTTGAATGTTATTAAAACAACAGAGTCTACGGATACTCTTGCATTAACAACATACGCTAACAAAAGAACTGAGAAAACACAAATTAATTTCCTTTCAATTCCAACTAATCACACAATATTTTACCACGGCGCAACAGCCCCAGTGGGCCAAGGCGTCCTCATTGCTGATTCATGATCACACTCAGACACCCCACACTGGGTGGGACTCTTCTGGACGAGTGATCATCCCGACACAGAAACCTCTACCTGACAACAAACAACATTCACAAGAGACATATATCCATGCATCCGGTGGGATTCGAACTCACTTTCACAACAAGCGAGCGGCTGCAGACCCACGCCTTAGATCGCGCGGCCACTGAGATCGGCAGTCACATATCAACAGCATCAAACATATTATAATAACCTATATGTGTATCCTCCTACGTGTTTCGGGTCTCATCGGCGTCTTCGGCGAGATTATAAACGCAAGGAATTTCTTATTTTGATATAGGAACGTCGTCACAACTGTACATAATAAATTACAAAATCTCACTTTAAAACATTAATACATATTACGCATATACAAAATATAATTTCGGGTTAAGATTATAAATTAAGAACAGGCAGTTCTCTTTAAAGAATATTTATTCTTGTGCATTATGTTACTGTTTACATTTATGTTTTCAACAAAACTTCTATAGGCCAACATCCTAGATATTTTACGCAACTTCTTATTAACTATAACTTTTGAATACTGATATCTTTACAAAGTAAAAATAATTAAACCTGTGTAATATGCAAGGTCAACGCGCCCTTCGGCCAAAACACAAAGGCGTTAACTTTGAACTGAGGATAAGATTAAGTATTGAGAACTATTTGAAGTTTTACAGTAAAATGTATTTAAAGAAGAAAGGGTTTTATGAGTTTATTTAATCCCACAACTTAAAAACTTGTAACGCCACTTTCATGTATACCAAAATTTACAGTCAAAAAGAGTATCAAGTTTCATAAACAAACTCTAAACATAACTTGTTGTTTCGTCTAAATTAGAAGCAGAATTATCAACATTATTAATAAAATGTCAATGTGATTTTCAGATTGAGAATTCAATCAAAGGAATGACAAATGTAATTAAATTTAATTGGCTTCAATTTACAAATTTTATAAGCCTAAGGTACTACGATCAGGTAATATAGCAACTTCACAAAAAATATATATATTGTAATATATTTTTTGTTACACTGTATTTCTTAATTTGTGAAACAGAACACGGTGTTTACATCAAGATTATGCGAATATTCTCATATACTTACACAACTCTCGTTAATAATCGATAATATGGTGACATAATCAACGTGGCTGTTTTATTGATAGGCTGCTGCAAAGAATTAAAGTGGCGTCTAGTCTGTTTTATGACAGAAAGTGTTAATACTAACTTTATGTAAGAACTACAATTGTTGTGGAGAACACCATATTAACAAAATAAGATTTCACTGACGGGTGTTTAAGGTGTAATAAAAGGTGTCTAACTATTGAAGATAAATGCATTCTGCACGTTAACTGACATTTAATGTGTTGTTTCAGATTAGAGCATTATCTTACGTGGAACAAGTTAAACAGACCTACAACCTCCCATAAAACGTAACCTCAAGTGCGTGCCAGTCGTAAAGAAAAGTGGTGCGAAAATGGCTTAAGGCCCAAGAAAGTACGAGGGAAATCATTTCTGATAAAATCAGGAATGTTTTTTGTAATGCGCTAAAAATGAAGCTCATTGTTTGACATTTGAGATTCAAAACCACATAGTACTTACGTTTTCATGTATGTACGACAATTTCTGTTCAAATTGTTGTCACTTTACAACGTCAAAGAAGCCCTGGTTTACCCGATGTTTCGGAGGGAATTATTTCCCTCTTCTTCAGTTTGACTGAATTGTCCATGTCAGTGGTGAAGTGACGCAGTGGAAGAAAATTTGTCGGGTATGTAAGAAGTTTTGAGGAATTTGGTGCATAACATCTACGGCAGGGTTAAGGGGGCATAGGACTTGTCCCTCGACAGCGGGAGTCTAGATTCCCACCGCATCACTTCAGCATCAAGCTGTAACATATCATTCAACCTCTAGACGGAAGCAGGACTTCAACTTCGGAACGCCCGCAACAAAGCTGGAAAAACGCAAAAGCCAAACGTCATCTGACACGCAACAGTTGTGTTCTGCGCCGTTTTGTTAAGAGCTACCCGTAGAATAAATCGACCCAATTTCTTGCACGCTGTACAGATAAGCACGTTATATTGCGTTAACGTGCATCTTAACGTTATTTTCCATCCTTTAACTGAGTTCACACCACAAAAATTTATTATCTGTGGCTAGAGCTAGAAAACTGTGGACACCATATTATAGATCCAGAATATTAGGAAGGACCCGTCTGAGAGCTTACACGTTAATTACTTTTGTATATCTAATTGGTATACTTCAAGAAACGAAAACACTTAGGAAATATATATTTTGAAAATAATTTTTTTTCTGCAATCGTATTCAAAATCTAAAACTTTCGAACAGAATGTTAACAGAATCGAAGAAACGTGAAAGGAAACTCCGCTTCCTAATCACTTGAAGCCTAGTCAATGGTCTATTGAGAACTACGGAGCAAGACACAAGTACATAGTTCATATGGGCGTTTAGTGTTGTAACTTTTGGCGCAAAGGAACCTAATGCCGAGACCACGATTAGAAATGGCACCTCTGACGGTCACCTCAGTGCTATTATCCTACCCTGAAACCTAACAGCGACCATGTTTGCCCAGGCCAAGTACATGTAGTCTCCACCTCCAATTTACCGTGGGAATTAACCACACGTCTCGGAACAATCATTAACTTTAAACCATGTTTTCTTCAATTTAGGCAGATATATTGATATTTATCCTTAAAAGACATCGAGCATAAATAACTGAAAGTGATGAAATGTAGGGAAAAGCCGCACGCGAAAAACCAAAAAATTAACATTTATTGGAACTACGATGCCTTCTGTATTCTTACAAAACTTCCAGTTCCGGACGTATAAAATATTATGCAGATGCTTCTTGTTACAGACAAAATATGTCTGTTACGTTTGACAACATAAAAATTTCTCATTAACTGCTGTTGCATGAACGACTTGGGGTTTTGGACTGAATTTTATGTTACAGAATGCAGGAGATTCTGCAGTGTTAGAATACGCAAGCAGCTCTAATCTCTCGCACGGAGACTCGGCCCCCAGCTAGGTGGGTCCGAGGGCTCTGTCAGTGAAAGATAATCGGATATAGTTAAAGAGTGAAGGCACTAATCGCTGGACAGAAGTGTGCACAGGATCAGGGAGACCAACACAAATAACGTACCAGAATATTTAACGTATATGAGTATTTGCAATTTAACATGTGTCTACGAATTTGTTGCAAGCACTAAAATAGGTAAGTGTGTTGTGTGTTATTCAACGACAATGCAAATTGCCGGATTTTATAGCGTCGGTGATAGACGAATGAATGGGCACAGAATACCGGTGGGATTATACAGACGGGGGACAAAACAAGTACTCGAAGAAAAATGCGTACCTTGACCCTTTGTCCACCATAAATCTGTGGACAAGATGGCTCTTTACTGTATGCTCTGTTCACATTTCTACCGGATACAATGATTTCGAAAGTGACATGCGAAGCTGAAAATGTTGACGCCTGCCAACGAAAGCCCACTGCTATGGAACTCCCGTGCCTCTCCCGCCATTTCGAGCAAATTGTCGCCCGTTCTTTTCCGAGCTATCAGAGCGGTCACACCGCTCTAAGAGTCAAGCAGGCAGCTTACATTATAATGACATGCCTTTGCATAGAGAGTTGTAATTGTTAATTTTTCTCCTCGTGTGCAATAATAATAATTCAATTCTGTTCATTTACAAAAGTGTTTGACAAAGCAGAAGCATTATGTACAGGCAGGCAAAGTAGGCACATAGAGACAATTAATTTCACAACAGAACACACAAGAAATCGGGATAGCGCAGTAGGTATAGTAACTAGGCTACGGGCTTGACAACAGAAGAACAACGTCTCGGTTCCCTACAGGAGTTAGGGACCTTTTTTTTCCTGGAGAGTAGCGATCAGCTCTAGAACCCACCCATCTTCCTATTCAATGAGCAACAGGGGCCTTTCCAAGGATGTAGAGGGATTGGGATGTGAAGGTGACAACTCACTTCTGTTTAGTGCAGAGACTAAGAACGAGTGGAAGTACACATCCACACTGCCACGTGCCTTAATGGCGTACACAATGACACCGTAACTGTACTTTTACAGGAACATACAAGACACGAAAAGGAAAAAAAAACGAGAATAAGACGTCTGTTTGCCAGCGTCTAGAGTTACGAAATTCTTACAGCACCAAATATACAAGAGAGTCTCAGACAGTAAGGTTGTAAAAAATCGCATGTCCTTGTGGTTCATTTCTGTGGTTCTAATCATAGATGTAACGTGGCTAATAACATTTGGGGAGCGGAGAGCAAAATCCACAATGGGTGTTTGCAACTTTAATTTACGAAGCAGTCAGGCGCAGTTTTTTTTTTTTTTTTTTATTTTTTCTGTCTTTACTTCAACCACATGATGGTTTAGAAACTTTTATTTGCCCCGCTTCAACTCTCTAATCAAAAAAATATTCTTTGGTAGAAAAGATATTGGAGAACAACCTCCAAGTTAAGCCTAGGGCTTTACATTGTTTTACAACAAATGTAACATCAATACACCCCTCTTGCGCTTACCCAGTTTTCTCACACCAAATACTTAATACAAACTGACATATAGAAATTTCTCTTTTATGACAGCACAATGCAGTACATAAACTCTATCAGCAGTAGGCAGTGTACGTAGTTAGATATCCGTCTTAGTGCCCACCCTCTTAACTCAGAAACAAAGCTCATTAGATAGATAAAATAGAAATTAAAAAATTTAGTTGTAACAACTGGCTATTAATTATCAGTCATTACAAACCCAGTCATGTCTACATCCGGACAGAGCAAGTGTTGACATCGGGTTTACAATGATTTTTTTTTATCAGCTCCCCTTTTCTTCCGGAATAGCGAATAAAACCTAACCCGCAGATTCTCTTTCCATTAGTGTCGCCATGGAAGGGCTCAACTAAAGTATTGTTCAACCCAGAGTATCGCTTCTTTTAAATGTAATGATAACTCACATTATCTGTGAATACAGACGACACGCCGGGAGATGAACTGTAGTGCAATTAAGCAAAATGAGGAAAACACAGAAAACACCCGAACTGCTATTAAGCCTTTTATTTGTCCAACTAATGCACACAAATTATTATAAAACTGTTAAACAGTATTGTGGCCGCATATACAGCCACAATACTGATAACTTCAAATGACGATGTATATGTAACCAAAGTCAAATTTGTAACTTTAGCGAAGCACAGGCTGAGAGCTCCCTGATGATGACTTATGTAAACCGAAACATGTTGGAGCATCTATTATAATTTTAAATGATTTTAAACTGTTTAACAATTTTATAATAATTTATGTGCATTAGTTGGACAAATAAAGGTTTTAATACTATCAACATGCACGGTGCGACTACGAAGAAACCGACATGTTAATTCTGACTAGAAATTCCACACATAGCTAAATATCTGAACCCATACAAAACGGGACATGTAACCACTCACGATGATGGACTTCAGGAATTAAAAATTAATGACCGGACAGATTCTTGGAAGTTATCTTCGGAGACATATCTATTACATGTATATCTGGGTAGAAACATGCCGGACATGGATAAAAACACACTTTATACTTCGTAACATTTAAACAATATTCTTCTGTAATCCGAGAAATATTTCACACATCAAACGTCTAGGTAAGAAATTGTTTGCGAATTTTAGACGTAGATGAGAGGATAATTAAAAGAAATAGAGTGCAAGATGGGAATTGACCTCAAACTGGCTCATCGTTTTAGCGTCGGCTTAAAGGCTTTTAGAAATTAATATTTATCTGATCGATTATTTTCTTCGCAAAGGTACTCTGCTCCACAGAATCAGCTATTACCCAACACCCATTCCTTGTATAAAGTTTATGGGATGCGTTTCCTTCGCACACCGCATTATTAGCCAGTTTGTGTCCGAAATCCACGAATTAGGCTGCTTCGTTGCGTTCGCGAACTTCTTGCAAACTTTCGATTGATACTGAAAGCTAAGTGAGTGATATTCCAGGAAAATATTTCAAGATTTCTTCCGCTTTATTAACCCACAACTCAAAAAAGAGGTTGAATTAATTTACACTCTATGTTCCCACTCAAAAAATAAATTTTGGAACTCTTTGTGCCTAGGTGATCGTTTACACTTAGTGTGATTCCGAAGTACCTCTTGAGAATCTGCACTCTTTAGAAAACCAAATAAGTCTCGAACCTTCCAACATCCTGAGCTACAGATTAGCTAGTATAAGATGAGCCATAAGGAAAACAATTCACTGTTACAGAATCAGTTACAGGAGACAGGCAACGTGACAAAGCAGGAGCAAGGCGATGTAATTGTACAAAATCTGTAGGAAGGGGCTGGACCACAAGGATTGCGGTAACTGAAGCGTCGAAAATCCGCTGATTCTGCCTCTACCTCTCAGACTGCAACCAGCAATGGAAAACCCTAAGCTACAACAACCGACCAATGCTGAATGAGGACTCGCCATCAGGTTTTCCACGCCGTTTGCCAAATTCACTGCATAATAGGATTTCGATCCACATTTGTTATAGATCTCGAAGGGCCCCCTCCCCTTTAAATTCCAGATTTAAATCCGAATTACCGTGAAGTTTGTAAAGTGACAGAATATTTTGTAATTCGTACACTATATATGTGTTCATGTCTATCGATACAGAAACTGACAACCCTGCTGGATGTAACCGAGCATCATAGCTCTCCACACAACGGACAAGTTCCAAAGACTTGCATCTCATATTGAGGCTCCTACTTAGCGCTGCAGCGCACACAAGCAACGAAATTTACGAGACCTGCATCCTTCAGTTTACAGAAACACCGGACACCAAATACAACTACATTCCTTTCGAAACTGTCTTAAATCTATTTCGTTATCGATTAATAGACAGCAAACATGGTAAAGTTCGTAACCAAAGTAGATATAAAAACAAGTATGCATTCAGGTAAAGTGTGTTTACCTTGGTCCGATTTTACCCACACTTCTATTATCCAAGCAGATTTCCCTAAAACTCTCCAGCATAAAAATTCACTAAACTTCTTCCAAAGAGAGCGGAAGTTTTCCATTCGGACGGACGGGTAGCCAGATATGATGAAGCTGATACACTTCTGGCGACTTTACGCAAGCGTCTAGTAGTCGTTTTTGCTACTTCGCGAACGCGTGTAATAGTCACTTTTTGAAGCTTTGCAAAGACACCTGAGAAATGAAGTTTACTCTATAATAATTTCATATTTTGCGTACTTAAGTGCCAGGTACGGCAGTAGTTAAGTGCAGGTGGGAATCGAGGATCATTTAAATGTCTGGGTCATCCAGTGGCTTCATCAGTCACCTATTCTCTCTAGACAGCATTTACCCAAGCCGCTGAAGATAACGATGTCCCTTAGCAGTAATGAAGTTTCTAAACTGAAAAATAGCTCACAGTTCAAAGACAGCTTTTCAGAAGACAAAATTTACCACTTTATATTTCCAGCCTCAATTTTCGTGAAGCGGGAAACCCAGTTCTCAATTCCATCTGAATTATAGTGCCTTCAGCTTGTAAGCGACTGTAGCTCATTCAATGCTGTGGCGTTTCACCTCACCTATACGTCACCGGCTCGCACCAAAATCGATGTCAATATTCAGACGCCTACGAAATGAAAGCCTCAAAACACACACCGGTGAATTATGTTTCCATATTCTGTATCATCATGGTAGTTCAGAAACATAAAATTTCTTTTAGTGTGCACGTACGTACACGACATTTGGGTTGTGTCATCTAATGGAACATGTTCTTTTATACAACATTAATTATTAAAATGTTAATAGTGACAATGTAGATTTTTTTTGATTACGCGTCACACAAACGTCCATTATTTTGACTTCATGAAAACGCAGTGAAATTAAAAAATATATGCAAATTCTGACAAGTGGTGATATTTTTCCTGCATTACCAAATATTTCTTGTGATATTTTTCAGCGAAAATAATTTCATGTTAATATCTGAAGTGCCACAACGTCCAGAATTGCGATACTATAAAGCTAATATAGTTCCTTGCCAAAAGATGTAAGAGACATAGAATACTGAGAGCAGCATTCAATAAGCACGTTGTATTTGCACATGACTCCTACATGCAGAATAGGTACATACAGTGCTCTGTGAAGCAAACACGTGACTTCACTGTATATGCAGCAATATCTACTTGTCCGATAATTCCTCTCTTTAAAGGGAGGGTAAAAATGAAGGCAAAGAACTTCGTTAATATTACCAAGACGTCGAATAGGGCTCGATACAAAGAGAACATGGGTTAATGTGGGCAGCCAGCAGCAATGAAGCCGGTAATAGTGAACCTGGCAAAGACGTGTATAAAAGGCATAACATAACGATGTCTTAATGTTGGAGACTGTTTTCGTTGGTGTGTATTACGCAGTTTCAATATTTTATCTGACAACTGCCGCTTTTCACTCTCGTTTATTGCATTAACGTAGCCTCTTATCCGACAGTCCGCACGCGGGGCGAAATATCGACGAGAATTGACAAAAGATGGTTGTCGGTAAGCTGTAACAAAGATTAATACAACCGTAACATTTGCGGTTTATTAGATTTGTATGTGGCTTTCGAACTGAGTTCAACTGACCACAATGAACGACGTGTGTGTTCAGTTACACCAAAACTGGACATATTGGGCAGGTGTTTTGGTCTCTGTTTCTCAGAGCTGAATGCCATATTTGAAAATAACACGCAGTTTTCAAATTTTTTGAATACATTTATGTACAAACACGGACAAAGTACGGAAGTATTTAAATAACTGTGAATGTATTAAAACTGTGTTAGTGTCTACACAATTACAGGTATGACCGTCTCTAACCGGAGATAATTTCACGTCTCCTTTTTTAAGTCAAAACAACAGGAAATCAAACCAACCGCTGAAGTGCAGGATTGAAATTGAAACTGGCAAAAGGCGTTCACTTTGACCATAGTGTAATAGTACCTCATCCTATTTTTACAATTAATTTTGGATGTTAGTATCTCATAGGCCTAATATTACATAACATAAAATTATTTCTTAATACAAGTAAATGAAAACTGTGAATTATTAGGAGTTAGAAGAGAAATGGGCTTTACTTGTGTTATACTATAGTATTTAACTTCAAACACAGTAACA
>Ga0131853_10019318_pt1 | contig 12401 bp, 14 predicted proteins | sample TergutLab28metaG_FD_92764 | JGI IMG/M metagenome (GOLD analysis project Ga0131853, IMG submission 92764) | Labiotermes labralis P1 segment gut microbial communities from Petit-Saut dam, French Guiana - Lab288 P1 (version 2) (version 2) | ecosystem: Host-associated > Arthropoda: Insects >...
ATACGTACATACATACATATATACGTACGCATAAATAAATACATAAATACATACATGAATACGTACATACATACACATACATAAGTACATAAATGTATACATACATACATACATGCATACGTACGTACATACATTAATTAATTCATTCATTCATTCATAAATACATAATACTTACATACATACATAAATGCATGGTTACATTCTTTCATTCACTCATACATACATACATACATACATACATATGTACATAATACATATATACATACGTACATACTACGTACGTAGGTTAATTAACACGTACATTCATTCATTCATACATAAATAAATACACACATACTTACATACATACATACGTACGTACATAGATACATAAATACGTACATACATGCATAAATATATAAATACACACATACGCGCGTGCACGTTTCTTTACAGTGTTATGTGTTGGGCGCAAGTGTAGAACAATGCTGTCAAATACATGTGGTGTCGTGTAGAAATATCTGGTGACGCGATGTCAGTGTTCTTGCCCTGGCAACCATGTCTTCGTCAGTCAACAGTGACACGTGAAAGCGCGCCGCTGTCAGCCGGTCGCTATGCTAATAGCTTTTTTGGTTGTGTGTTTACCATTTTAATACGCGCTCGCTTGGGGACTGCAAACAGTCGCATTGCTGTACGATCCTACAGCAAAATCTTTATCCATGAAACAATTCCAGATCATTCACATGTGTTAATGCATCTACATTTGCAGTAGCCTCCTTTTTCAGGTTGACTAAATGTGTGTTTCGTTGGAGGTCAAACGTAGTGACTTGGTAACTGGTGGCAGAGTTGACTCAAGCGGTAGAGACTGTGAGGTACTACTGGACCCCTGTCTAAGCCAGCTTATTCCAGTCCACGTCCTTACACCCTTTGCTTGAATATAATAGTCGGTAATGTGAGGTACATAGTGACTTTACCACGGGCTGGAGAATTAAAGAATCACAGTTCCTTTGCTGGTACGGGCAAGGAGTTTTTCTCATGTTCACAGCGCTCACACAGGCTCGGCCCAACGAACCCCCTCTTTAGTACGCGGCCTGTGCTGTTTTTCCAGGGGTAAAGCTGCCGAATCTTGAATTTTTCACCTCCTACAAACGCTGAGATTAAATACGTACGGAGCTATAATACTACTCCATAGTCTTTCGTGGTTTGCAAGTGGACAAGTTAAATATCAGCCTCGCAACCAACTCAAGTGTAACGTACGTAATACAAACGATATTGACAGGTAAAGTCGTAACGTGCGCTCTTGTAACAGGCACTGAGGCTCTGTACAGGCCGTACGGCCCAGAGGGGGAGTAGAGGTATAGCTGTACTCTTTCTTGACCATGGCACTAGAAGGGGGTGAGGGGTCGGCGTCATGCCCCGGCCGCTCTTTACTCCCGGGGAAGAGCCGGTACCCATTGTGCAGGAGGCTGGGTGGGCCCCAGGGTCGGTCTAGACAGGTGCGGAAAATCTCGCCCCCACCGGGATTCGATCCCCGGACCGTCCAGCCCGTAGCCAGTCGCTATACCGACTGAGCTACCCGGTCCACTGTATTAACAGGTGGTTTCAATATTATGACATGGATAATTAAAACAACTCGGCTATTGAAGTTTTCATCGAGATATAGATGTGCACTTGAAACTTCAATAGGTTGTACAACATCGGATACGAAAATCGTTTCGAACGGTGGATAGAGAAGGAGTTGAAACGTGGTTTTCATTTCACTGTCTTCAAGGAACTAACCTAGCGTTAGCATGGCGAGACTGCACGATGAAACGTCGGCAGGTTAACTGATGACGCACTGGACCTTCCGATCTGTGTCGAATGCATAAGGGTGGGTGACGTCGTGTTCGCTGTCGGGTGAGCTGGATTATCGCAGCACAGTTAATTTTAACCCTTTAAACGCCGAGTTAAGTCCCATCTGCCATTTGCTGGCATTATTAGGTGCTCACCATATTCTCCACGTTAGCATGATAAGGGTTAAAAAGCCAAAAAGTGGTTCACGTTAATTACGAAATTTTCATTAATTAATCCAAGGAATTGTCCAACATACAGTTGCTTTGTTTCACACAAAACTATATTTAGCCACATGTCCTTGTCTCTTCTATCCTCGTCTGTCCGTCCACGATTAGTCATACTCCATCCGGAATCATCATCCTATCTTTCCTTGTTTCTTCCCTTTCGTCATATTCCCTGTGTTTCCAATTCTAGCATTATCCATGTCAATCTATTTTCTGGAATTCCCTTCACATGCCCAAACCATCGTAACCGAGTTCCTTCAGTTAGTTTAATATCTTCTTCCCAAAATCCATAGGTGCTCCGGTGTTATTTCGAACTATTTTTTTTTTGCTTGATTTCCTTGCGGATTCTCTCCAGAAATCCATCTGATTTTAAAGTAGATTATTACAGCTGCTTTCCGCGCAGTGTGCACATCTGTCTGCAGCACATAAAAAGTACTTTGGATTGGGGCTTTGTAAATAAGTTGGTTGGTGTTTTTCATAAGATTGCTTCTCCACAAGAGGGAGTTGAGCATACCGATAACTCTTGTTTCAATCTGAAAATGTGTTAGTATAAAATTAGCTTGTATTCATTCAGCAGTTGTGTAAACGTCGGTAAATAACGTAAGGGAGGAAAGAAGAGTTGATGTTATTTTATTTTTGTGTGATTAGATATTTTTTCAGCGTTATTAATTGGTGTTGTTGTCGAGACTGCCCTGAAGATGTCAGCATCAGTCTCCGAAACATCGGTAACGTTACCGATAAACACGTCGTCGTTTCCTATAAAATAATAATATCTGCTCTGTTAGTGGTAGTTGATTCAGGATGTTCTCATTCATTGTAGGTTCAGTAACTGAATGAAGGTGAGTAATGGTCTTGAAATTATGTTGAAGGAAACGATTGTGCTATGATTTAAGATATTATTTCATCATTTGTTTTTTTTTTTAGCTGAGGGAAAGCAGTGAAAACCTCTCAGGATATTCGAGGTACTCGCCGAGGTTTGAACCGTGCGTCTTCCAAATACAAGACACCTGTAGTCCTTTTGACCAAGTTGCGCTGTACGGAATGTGTTGATTTCAGAGCTCTTACAAGACAGTTTTGTGTAGCAAGGCCAGATATTTGCCGCTTTTATGTACCTTTCCTTCCTTACATTTAGCTTTGGTGGCAACGTACAGCAGGTAGGAACAAGATTACTGTTGGCTGAACGAGTTATCGAGACTTCATTTACTTCGTGGCGAAAAACATTCTTGGAAATGTCAGCCACTTTCAGATAGTGTTCGCACAATACCTGTTAAAAGTCGTTTCAAGTTTAGGTAGTGTTCCTTTGAGTTAAAGTGTAAAGAAATGAACGCTGACTTCAAAAGGCTTTTGCCCCGCAACAGGTATGCCAACTAGAGCGAGTTACAAAGTAAAAGTACTGAATTTGAAGGAAACTGTCGCGGACACGTAAATAGCGCCGGTATCATATGTCACTCCTTAATCGATCCTAAAGGATAAAGGCCGTCAAACACAACACGTGTTAACATTTTCAACACGTGTTTTTTTATATTTTTTCCGATGGTTTCTATTCAGAAAATTTTAATAGAAAATCCAACGGAAATGTGCGACGCGGACTTTCCTTCATGAAACGTCACAAATGAACTCAAAATGGAAATTACGGCACAGAATCAAAATTTCGCTTTTTTTTTTTTTTTTAGCCTTCTGAAATCCAGTGGTGATTGTGTGTACCACCTGCTAAAACATAATTCTCTGCACCTTGCTGTGCAGTGTTTATATATTTCATGTGATTTCCAACACCACTTACTTCCCTGCACAGCCTTAACCGATTGGTCTTTAGAATGGACATAGACTGTGTTCTCTGTGGAGTAGGAACTGAAGGTTTATGTATTCTTGTAGTTTGTATGAACGTCAGTCTTCAGTGGGTTACACATCAAAACTATACATTATGGAAATGGATGCTGGTTGTGATAGATGATATCCCTTCTAACGTCGAAAGTGTTAACTCCCGTTGCAAATCCTCCCTTTTCTATCATTGTATATTACACAGCAGTGCTTGCCAGCCTTCTTTTCATGCAGAAACCACTGATATATATATATATATATATATATATATATATGTGTGTGTGTGTGTGTGTGGGCCGGGTAGCTCAGTCGGTATAGCGACTGAGCTACGGGCTGGACGGTCCGGGATCGAATCCCGGTTGGACGAGATCTTCCACCCGTCCAGACCGGCCCTGGGGCCCACCCAGCCTCCTGTACAATGGGTATCGGGTATTTCCCGGGGGTAAAGTGCGGCCGGGGCGTGCTGCTGACCACTCACCCCATTCTAGTGCCGCGGTCATGGAAGAGTAGAGCTATACCTCTACCCACACTCTGGGCCACACCGGGCCTGTAACGGGATCACTTTACCTTTTACATATATATATATATATATATATATATATATATATATATATATATATAAATAAAGGCGTATTAATAGCCGTCAAAAACACAACTTTTTAACAACAATAAGTTAACTAGCTATATGTTTGGACCGTCTATGGGGTCATCTTCAGGCTGATACTTGAAACATACCGGGAAGTATAGATCATGTGCGGAAGGGAGACCTCGCTTCTTACAGGTTTTGTTACAGGTCTGGTCTTTACATATAATCCGATTTCAATATTCAAATTGAAGATTAAAATTACAAGATTAAAATTAAATTGAATTTAGATTAGTGAAAGCAGTTATTAAAGTCTGCAATTTTTAAGAATTAGCTGTTGTTGGAAGTGGAATTTTGCTGGTAGATGTCATGTGATTTCAAATCGGGTGTATCGACGTTGAGGTTATTCATGTCACTCTACAGCGTGTATCTTGTTCCCGTCGTACTGCGCGACATACTATTATTACTTTTATAAAGTTACTTTTTTGATGGTTGTTAATCTGCCTTTATTTATTCTCCAACACAATGGGATGCATGCAGTTAAGATTGTACAGTATATGTCGGTTTACATATGTAAGGAAAAACTAGAATTTGTCTTCCGAAGGACATTTGGAATTCTCGCAGTATTTCAAAATTTCAAGAATTTGGTGTATTTATTCCACGATTTCTAGGAGTACCCTAGTTGGGAAGCTCTGTTATGGACCAATACCGACCGCCTTTACCTTATATAAATTGTGAATAAAATCATGTAACTCGCGTAGAAACTTCCAGTGGGTATCGGAGGCTCTTTCTGTGTTGGTGAAGTGGCCGGATCTTGAATCTGACATAGTGCCTTCATTTAGCTCCGAATTGAAGCTCGCATTTTCTATAATTAATGATCTGTTCTTTGATTGAGCCCAAGGATAACTTTGTAACATATTTTCTGAATTGGGGATGATGATGATGATGACGACGACGACGACGACGACGACGACGACGATGATGATGATGATGTGGTTGGAATACAAAACTCTGTCTTTCGGAGAAGGAGACACTGCGTTGCTCCTCAGTTTGAGGAGAGCAACTTATGTTTTTGCATCGTGTAGTATGTTCATGGACGAAATTTTTATCATTTATCGTGTTGAGTTTTCATTTGAGCTTATAAGTGAAACTATCTGGAAATCCAGAACGTCTGGATGTAAGTTTTATGGAAAAAGTGCAGTAAAACGGACAAGGACGACTCAGTCATCAGCATTGGAATGCCTTTGGAAGGGCGAATTGTGCTTATTTGTTTTTAGAGAACAACTATGTAATAAAAATGTATGCTGGCCTCATGAATGTAGCTGTTAAGAGAACCGAAGGGGATGTCCAATTTGGGAATTAGCGGGCGTGTGACAGACGCAACCGTGTTCTGTTTTATGACAGTACCAAAAAGTTCAGCTGGAGGAAAGTGTGGTTGAAACCGCGTTTAAATATGGGTAATGAATATTTTCAGGTTATAAGAAGAAGGTAGGCCAACTGGTTTGGTCACATCTAGCGTACAGTACCAACTTCGTTCTAAAACACCTTGTTGAAGTAAAGCTAGAGGGAAGAATGGAAGTGACGAGAGGAAGAGGTAGAAGAAGTAAGAAGCTAGTGGATGACCTTAAGGAAAAGTGAGGAGACTGGAAATTGGAAGAGGAAGCACTGTATCGCACTTTGTGGAGAACTCGCTTCGGAAGAAGCTGTGGACCTGTCGCAAGACAGACTACAGAATGAATGAATGAATGTACGAAAGTAAAAGGTAAAGGTAAAGTGATCCCGTTACAGGCCCGGTGTGGCCCAGAGGTTGGGTAGAGGTATAGCTCTACTTTTCCATGACCGCGGCACTAGAAGGTGGAGAGTGGTCAGCAGCACGTCCCGGCCGCACTTTACCCCAAGGAAAGACCCGGTACCCATTTTACAGGAGGCTGGGTGGGCCTCAGGGCCGGTCTGGACGGGCGGAAAATCTCGTCCCTACCGGGATTCGGTCCCGGACCCTCCAGCCCGTAGTCAGTCACTATACCGACTGAGCTACCCGGCCCACTTGTACGAAAGTACTTGTCAGAATTTAAAAGCTGTAGTGTGCAGTAAGTTTCTGGGTGTAACAGTCTGCTGGAAGAACACTGTCACATTGCATAATGAAGGCTGCCGTACTTTGTAGGACTGCTGTCCAAAATATCGTTAGAGTGATCAGAATGAGGGAGGATGAGACTGGAAGGAGAAGTGTCAAGCTTGGTGATTCAGAAACATCTTCAAGAATCTACTCGGAAGACGTGAAGGAATTTGGGAAACACAGATGTTGTGCGAGGATAGTATTAACCTTTCAAGGTTTAAAGGTTATTGTAGGTACCTTTAGGTTTAATAATCAGTAGTTCTACTTTCTGCCTGTAGAGTGCATTTAAATATTTTTATACGTATCTCAGAACGGACAGCGACTTAAGTTCTATGCTACATAAATTGATTAGTTTTTGTAATCGAGATAGTGTTTACTGCACGGTACGGCTTGCGTCTTTGAATACAACCGATTACGTTTCGTCCTTAAAGCGTTAAAACGTATCCTTAACCCCTTCAAGGCGAAAAGTGTCTGTTTTATATAAGGACTCAGTGCGTACCGCGCAGTAAACACTGTCCACCTCGGTTATACAAAACAAATTTGTTAGTAATATACAAGGTAAAATTCGCGGTTTGTTCCGAGACCCGAACACAACACACAAACACAATGTGAGTACCGTATAGAATTTTTTAAATGTCAAAGCTGGTGGTACACAAAGTGATCACTGGGCTTTAAAAGGTTAATTGAAACACGAGGAAATAAGTGTGTGGCCTGGATTTGTGTGACTATACATTTTGTATTGCAGACAGGAAAACAGATACTTGTGAACACCTTTGTAGGAAGCATCCTGTCAGTTTATTTACTCATTACTTCTTCGAGAAGGGTAATTTTGGTTTGTCACTGCTGTTCCAGAATGGTGCAACTGTGCCGCATTTACGAAAGATTGATTAGCGGAGATGTTAGGATGTACCCAACCGCATTGCTAACATTTAACAGAGCTTCTGTGAGCTTCCTTATACTTTATGTTGTAGCGCAATAAACTGTCACCGTAAACCGGAAGTAATTTATCCCTTTGAATTCTCATTTCTGCTGACATTCGATATTCTTTATAACGTATTACGAAGCATGATCGCCGTATTTGGCTCGTCCCATCCTCAAGTATATTTAGTCTCTCTTATTCTTTTTTGACGTTCAGGTGACCGTGAATCGTGATAAATTCTTATGATAAAACCAACTAGATGCACTAATTTCTCAAATTTATTTTTGGAATAAAACTCTACATGGATCAGGACGGAACTGCAGTTACATCCTGATCCTGCTCGCAAGCTGTCAGCAAATCTGTATGACGTATACCATTGCTGTATGTACAGTGAAAAACTCCTGATGATGGACACAGGAACCGTCCGAAACATGTAGAGTTTTATTCCAAAAATAAATTTGAGAAATTTAGTGCATCTAGTTGGTTTTTTTAGTATAAGAATTCTCTTTTATTCTGTTTGTACTTTCCTTGCATTTAACTTGCGTTTATTATGGAATTGTCGATTGAGGATTGAATTTCATGTAAAAGTGTATAAATATAATACTTGTAAAATAAAGCCTGGCCCCTTTACAAAACAACAGTTTTTGTTTTTATTGAAGCAGAATAACACGAATCTCTTGTCTGTTACGAAAGTTTTTGAAGTCTTGAGAGGGATGTTAGTTTCTCCTTACGCTTAGTTGTATATTTCAAACCCAGCACACCTCCAGATGGAGGCGTCGGTCAGCTTTCCTGTCAAGTCGGGGAGACCCATAAAGCTCAAGTTTGCTTTACTGCTCGGTTTCATAGAGAACTTGCTACAAAATCTAAAGTTTTGATTTTAGTTGTACTTCAGGAGCGCTGAAAAGTACTGTAAATATGGCGTCATTATACATTTTCGTGTTATATTCATTGTTATTCAGCTTTTCACTTATAAGTCGTTTGTCTTCCCTTTTCATGAAATTCTGTATATTCTCTTCGCAAATTCGTTTTTTATAACCTTGGTTCTCCGTATGTAGAACTTACAGAATCATAAATCTTATCTGGTTCCTCGCGACACATTCTGACATTTCACAGAATTGCAAAAGAAAGGAAATTGGATTTGTTTTTTTTTTTATTATTTTAATTAAGTTCTATTTCAGTGCCACTTCAGAGTTTTGCTAGGTTTAACTCTGCTTATCTCAGTCCAGCTCTGCGAGTCGTAGGGATGTAAGGCTTAACTGGATTGCTGGGGGACTTTACCACACGGTACTTGGTTGGCGATATGGGCCGGATAGCTCAGTCGGTATAGCGACTGACCACGAGCTGGACGATCCGGGATCGAATCCCGATGGGGACGAGAATTTTCCGCCCGTCCAGACCGGACCTGGGGCCCACCCAGCTTCCTGTAAAATGGGCATCGGGTCTTTCCCGGGGGTAAATTGGGACCGGGGTGTGCTGCTAACCACTCACCCCCTTCTAGTGCCGCAGCCATGGAAGAGAAGAGCTATACCTCTACCCACCGGGCCTGTAAGGGGAAAACTTTACTTTTTTTACCTTTTTTCGGTTGGCGATATTTGAGGTTTTCATCGGTGTTGATGACGAATCAAGTAATCTGGAACGTTGTGCAATGACGACTGGTAAATAGATTACAGTGTTTCGGAGTAGCGCTCCGTACAAGTGCTTGAGCTAAAACTTGGTTGCAACGAAACGTCGATAGCCATATACCAGTAGGCACGGCTTACCATCCCAGAAGACTTGGATTTTAAGGCTTTCTTTTTGTTACCGAAAGATGAGCGTTGAATTTTCGGCACTGAGGAATTGTTCTAAAATGTACTGCTGTGAAATTCTGTCGTGATTTGTTTCATTAATCCCCAAGAGATTGTGTTAAGATACGATAAATCGCCTTTAACTAGTGCCAGTTTAAAAAGTCAGTTATTTTTCACACACTCACAACATGAAGTAGAAAACATTCGGAAACGTACACTTGGAGACGGAGAATGAGATGTGAGGATAATGGTGGTGTGGATCGTAGGGAAATAATGTGTAACGATTAGAGGTGGATGGTTGTGGCCCACGATGTGGTTACAGTAGCGTTTATTCTCCATGTCCCAGTATTAATTCGTTATTCAGTGTGAGGCTTCTTAGTGGTGGTGGCCGTTGTGCGGCGGGTTGGGGAAGGTTCGAACTGAGATGGAAGGCCGACTTCCCTTCCATGTAATCGGGTAGAATTCTAAGGCATAAATTAGTTTCAGGGCAGCACTGTATGCAAGACTCGTCAGACAGTGTGATAAAATTTCCCAAAGTCTTCTCAGAAAAAAAGCCATCTTGAGCTTCCTGAAAGATTAATTTGTAGAGCTGCAGCTGGCGTGTCTCAGGATTAAGTCAGCATTTGCTGTCTTGGCACCCTTTGAATCAAACTCTTACACCTTAACATCTCATTTCTGTCATCGGTTGCTCTTTTTTAAAGAACAACTGTTTGCACACCCCGACGAACGGAATTTTGTTCTTGTCATGCGTAACCCCTTTGTGGAGCCCAGTGTGCCAGTTGTCACGCCGTCCGCGCCTGAATTCAACTTTGTTAACGCGTTTCGACAGAAATGCGTCTAATTTCGTTCCATGCTCTGGTGGACACCATGACCCCTCAGTTACAGTCGGCCTTGATTTCCAAATGTCATGTAGTTTAATTTGATCCTCTGTAGACATAAACAATTCGAATGAACCGATGTCAACAAAACGCAGTATGACGTTCAGGTGACCGTGCATCATGATAAATTATTATAATAAAACCAACTAGATGCACTAAATTCTCAAATTTATTTTTGGAATAAAACTCTACATGTTTCGGACAGTTTCTCTGTCCATCATCAGGAGTTTTCACTGTAAACACAGCAATGGTATATGTCATACAGGTTTGTTGACAGCTTGCGAGCAGGATCAGGACGGAACTGTGTAGATGACCGTCCAGACGGTCATCTACACCTAGTGACATAAGCCAGGTGTCGCACTGATACAATAATTCTCCTGATGATGGGCACATGGCTGCCCGAAACGTGTAGAGAATGGAAATAAACATATATGAAAAATTGTGCGTCAAGTTGGTTATTTACAAGGATCATACTAGGATCATACCAAGATACACGGCCAACAAAACATAAAATACATTCAATAATGTAAAGTTTGCTACATGTTTCGGTTACAAGTAACCATCATAAGGCAGACATTTCAGTGCATGGACATGACAGCAGCAAACTTTACATTATTGAATGTATTGTTGTGATTTTGACTGAACGACTTTTGGGATAGCCTGTAGTGTTTCACGACTTTATGATCTGCCCATAGCGTTCTGCTTCCCGACAGATAATGCCGCATTTATGGAATGAATAATTTAGAGTGTTACACTACTAGGATTTTGTAATTCATACTGGCCACTTGTTATTTATATTGTCAGAGAATTGAAATGAAGAAGGCTACGATTATTTTGCAGAATGCTAAGTGTTTGGGAGGCAAGAATTGCATACAGAATTTTGGTGGAGAAACTTCATGGGAATGTCCATTAGTTGAGTCGGGAGAACAAGATGGGAGGTGTCAGCATCGTAATGGCCCCTTAAGTAGATAAGTAAATTGGTTCACGATCGTGTCCAATAGCCGATATTGGTTTTAGTGATGGTGACCTTCGGACTGTAGTGCCAATGTTCACATTATTCAGCTTAAGCAGCGACTCAAATTGATGACATGATTTTTCGTGTACTGTGATTCGTTCAGTTTCTGGTGTGAAAGTAGACGTGAGAGATTTTTATTTGTTATCTCCTTTAATTCCTCTATTTTTTTTGCAACATGATACCGTTTTTTGCTCTCTCATCCCCCTCTGCTGTCAGTGTATGTTTTGAACATATATTTGATTGGTCCTAGTTCCGACCACCGATACGTTGATAGCTACAACATAGATAACAACAACATTGATAGCTACAACACTGAATTCCAATGCAATTAATACATCCTGCCGAAATTCCACCTAGAATTTTCCTCTCTCCAAGATTTTAAAAGCGGAGTGCTAATTTATTTTCTGTTGCTCAATTCTGACTCGCTTTAGTATAGGTGAATTGGAATAATTCTGATTCTTCTCTTTTTAATTGCGTAATGTCAGACGTATACATTTGTTGTTATAAAGTTTATTACAATAATCTGCTCAAAGCGATACAGTACTGTATTGTTGTGCGATAATATCATTCAGACTTTGACGTTCAGGTAACCGTGCATCGTGATAAATTCCTACAATAAAACCAAATATATGCACTAATTTCTCAAATTTATTTTTGGAATAAAAATTCTACATGTTTCGGACAGTTCCTCTGTCCATCGTCAGGAGTTTTTCACTGTACACACACAGCAATGGTATATGTCATACAGGTTTGCTGACAGCTTGCGAGCAGGATCAGGACGGAACGCCAGCAAAACTGTATGACATATACAATTGCTGTGTGTACAGTGTAAAACTCCTGACGATGGACAGAGGAACTGTCCGAAACATGTAGAGTTTTATTCCAGAAATAAATTTGAGAAATTAGTGCATATATTTGGTTTATTGTAGGAAATAGTTCAGACTTCTTGGTTTACGAGTTGGCTAAGCGACATATCTTTCAAAAATTTTAAATCCTGCTGTAAGGCTGAAAAGCTGCCAATCTTGTTTCATATCGCTCATGAAAAGGTAGTTTCTCGTAACGCACAGAATTCGTTAAACTGAGATCCCCGCATTACTAGACAGTCGGGTTATAAACACACTTTTTACCGAAATTTGAAGCCCACAAAAAAAATGCTTTCCCTGATATAAAAACATAACCTTCTTACATGTTGGTTTATTAAGGATTGCCAAGCTCTTTTGGTCTCATTTAAAGTCGTGTATCAGTGGGTTACTAA
>Ga0131853_10019319_pt1 | contig 12401 bp, 24 predicted proteins | sample TergutLab28metaG_FD_92764 | JGI IMG/M metagenome (GOLD analysis project Ga0131853, IMG submission 92764) | Labiotermes labralis P1 segment gut microbial communities from Petit-Saut dam, French Guiana - Lab288 P1 (version 2) (version 2) | ecosystem: Host-associated > Arthropoda: Insects >...
TGACGGATATGAAGCTGTTCAATTAGGATTCGAAGATAAGCGTGAAAAATTATCAACGAAGCCTGAACAAGGACATGTTGCGAAAGCTAATACAGCTCCTAAGCGCTTCATTCGTGAATTCCGTAACTTAGATGTTGCTGATTACGAATTAGGTCAAGAGGTTAAAGTTGATGTTTTTGCAGAAGGTGACTTCGTAGATGTTACTGGAACAAGTAAAGGTAAAGGATTCCAAGGTGCGATTAAGCGTCACGGATTCTCAAGAGGTCCAATGGCTCACGGTTCTCATTATCATAGAGGACCAGGTTCAATGGGTAGTATTCAAGCAAACCGCGTCTTAAAAGGTAAAAAATTACCTGGACATATGGGAGCTAAAACTGTTACTGTTCAAAATTTGGAAGTTGTTAAAGTTGATGTAGAGCGTAACGTTCTTATGATCAAAGGAAACATTCCAGGAAGCAAAAAAGCATTAATTAAAGTTCGTTCTGCTGTTAAGGCAAGATAAATCAAAGTATTTGGTGAATAAGTAAAGCTTAAAAAACAAGCTCAATAAAGCTTAAAATAAGTTTAGCTTGTTCAACCAAGGAAGGAGGGCAAACTGATGCCAAACCTAGCATTATTAAATCAAGAAGGTTCTTCCGTTGGAGAAATCACACTAAATGCTGATATCTTCGGAATCGAACCACATCAACAAGCAATGTTTGATGCAGTGCTCTTGCAAAGAGCATCATTAAGACAAGGAACGCACAAGACGAAAACTCGTACTGAGGTTCGTGGTGGTGGTCGTAAACCTTGGAAACAAAAAGGGACAGGACGTGCGCGTCAAGGTTCAATCCGTTCTCCACAATGGCGTGGTGGTGGGGTTGTATTCGGTCCAACACCTAGAAGTTACAATTTAAAGATGAACAGAAAGGTTCGTCGTTTAGCATTAAAATCTGCATTATCTTTCAAAGTTTTAGAAGACGAAATGGTTGTTCTTAATGAATTAACATTAGCTGCGCCTAAAACAAAAGAAATGGTAGCTATTCTTAGCAAACTAGAAGCTGACAAGAAAGTTCTTCTTGTAGTAGGTGCTGATAACAACAATGCATTACTTGCTGCTAGAAATATCGCAAGTGTTAAAGTTATCCCTGCTACACAAGTTAACGTGTTAGATTTGCTAGATGCAAGAAAAGTCATCATGACACAAGATGCAGTTAACCATATTGAGGAGGTGCTATCATAATGAAAGATGCAAGAGATGTCATTAAGCGCCCAATCATCACTGAAAAGTCTTATCAATTAATGGAAGAAGGAAAATACACTTTCGAAGTTGATCGAAAAGCAAACAAGATTGATGTTAAATTAGCTATCCAAGAAATTTGGAAAAACGATGAAATCAAAGTTGAAAAAGTGAACATCATCAACGTGAAGCCGAAAAAGCGTCGTGTTGGTCGTCATACTGGATTAACTAGAAACAAGAAAAAAGCAATCGTTACTTTGGCTGAAGGTCAAAAAATTGCAGATTTCGAAATGTAAACATTGAAACAATTTGGTAAATAGGTTTAGAATTTAAACTTGTTTACGCAAAGGAGGAAGAAGCGTTATGCCAATTAAAGTATATAAGCCAACCACTAACGGTCGTCGTAACATGACAAGCTTAACATACGAAGAAATCACAACTAATAAGCCTGAAAAGTCGCTTTTGGCTCCGATTTCTAAAAATGCTGGTCGTAATAACCACGGTAAAATCACAGTTCGTCACCGCGGTGGTGGACATAAAAGAAAATACCGTATCATCGATTTCAAGCGTACAAAAGATGGTATTCCAGGTAAAGTGGCAACAATTGAGTATGATCCAAACAGAACATCAAATATTGCATTAATCCACTATGCTGACGGTGAGAAGAGATATATCTTAGCACCTAAAGGCATTACTGTTGGAACCATGATTGAATCAGGACCAACAGCTGACATTAAACCAGGAAATGCATTACCACTTGCAAATATTCCGGAGGGTACACTCATTCACAATATTGAAATGAGACCTGGTAAAGGTGGACAATTAGTTCGCTCTGCTGGGACATCTGCTCAAATCTTAGGACGTGAAGAGCGTTATGTATTGATCAGACTAGCATCTGGTGAAGTAAGACGAATCTTATCAACTTGTCGTGCGACTGTTGGTGAGGTTGGAAATGCTGACCATGGATTAGTTAATATCGGTAAAGCTGGACGCAAGCGTCATATGGGATGGAGACCTACTGTACGTGGTTCTGTTATGAACCCGAACGATCACCCACACGGTGGTGGGGAAGGTCGTACACCTATCGGTCGTAAGGCACCTGTTACACCTTGGGGTAAACCTGCACTTGGGCTTAAGACTCGTAATAAGAAGAAGGCTTCTAGTAAGTTGATTGTTAGAAGACGTAATTCTAAGTAATTTGTCGCAATAGTTTACTGTTGCAGCTAAGCGCGCTCCGCTTACTGGGGTAGTTATTCAACATCAAAAATCTGCGAGGGCTAAAGCCCGTCGACAGATGTTTCGATGTCGAACAACTACCGAATAGATAAGTTAGTCTCGTGGCTTGGGTTACACTTTGGAACAGGTGTGAAGAAGAATTTAAATCAAAAATTTAGAAGGAGGGAATACAAATGGCAAGAAGCTTAAAAAAAGGTCCATTTTGCGATGACCATTTAATGAAAAAAGTAATAGCAGCTGGTGACAGCAAGAAAGTTATTCAAACATGGTCACGCCGCTCAACCATTTTCCCACAGTTTGTTGGTCATACGATTGCTGTTTATGATGGACGTAAGCATGTTCCTGTTTATGTAACAGAAGACATGGTTGGTCATAAATTAGGTGAGTTTGCACCGACACGTACCTATAAAGGGCATGTGAAAGACGATAAGAAAACAAGACGTTAATATTAGAGGAGAGATTGTTATGGAAGCGAAAGCTATCGCAAAAACTGTACGCATCGCACCTCGTAAGGCTCGTCTTGTAGCAGACCTTATCAGAGGTAAAAAAGTCGGCGAAGCGTACGCCATCTTAAAGAATACAGATAAAAAAGCATCAGAAATCATTGAAAAAGTTTTAATGTCAGCTGTTGCTAATGCTGATCACAACCTAAACTTAGACGTAGACACGTTAATCGTTAAAGAAGCATTCGTTAACGAAGGAACTACTTTGAAAAGATTCCGTGCGCGTGCTAAAGGGAGTGCATCAAGAATTAATAAAAGAACTTCGCATATCACAGTAGTGGTTGCTGAGGCAAATTGATGAAGGAGGTATCTTAATGGGTCAAAAAGTTAATCCTATTGGATTGCGTGTTGGTATCATTCGTGATTGGGATGCTAGATGGTATTCGAATGACAAAGATTTCGCAACATACTTACATGAAGATTTAAAGATTCGTGATTATATTAGTACCAAATTTAAAAGAGCCTCTGTTTCACGTGTTGAAATTGAGCGTGCTAAAAATCGCGTTAACATTATCATCCACACGGCGAAGCCAGGTATGGTTATCGGACGCGGTGGTTCAGAAAAAGATGCAACTGTTGCAGCTTTATCTAAAATTACTGACAAAAAAATCTTTGTTAAAATCGTTGAAGTTAAAAAGCCTGAGGTTGATGCACAATTAGTTGCAAATTCAATCGCTGAACAGTTGGAAAACCGTGCGTCTTTCCGTCGTGTTCAAAAAATGGCCATTCAACGTGCAATGAGATTTGGAGCTAAAGGGATTAAGACGTCTGTATCTGGACGTTTAGGTGGTGCTGATATGGCTCGTGCTGAAGGATATAGTGAAGGAAATGTTCCTCTACACACCCTTCGTGCGGACATTGATTATGCAACTGCAGAAGCAGATACAACTTACGGAAAATTAGGAATTAAAGTGTGGATCTATAAAGGAGAAGTACTTCCTACTAAAAACCGCAACCAAGAAGAGGAGGCGAAGTAATTATGTTAGTACCTAAACGTACAAAATATCGTCGCCCACACCGCTTATCTTATGAAGGTAAAGCAAAAGGTGGAACGGAAATTGCATTCGGTGAATATGGATTACAAGCAACAACTGGTGCTTGGATTACTAACCGTCAAATCGAAGCAGCTCGTATTGCGATGACACGTTACATGAAACGTAGCGGACGTGTATGGATTAAAATCTTCCCTCATCAAGCTAAAACAGCGAAGCCAATGGAAGTACGTATGGGATCTGGTAAAGGTGCTCCAGACTCATGGGTAGCAGTTGTCAAAGAAGGAAAGATTATGTTTGAAATCGCTGGTGTACCAGAGGAGATTGCACGTGAAGCATTACGCTTAGCATCTCACAAGTTGCCAGTAAGAACAAAATTTGTAAAACGTGAGAATGGTGGTGACCAGAGTGAAAGCTAACGAAATCAGAAACTTAAGCATCAGTGAAATTGAAAGCGAGATTGTGGAATTAAAAAAAGAAATGTTCAATTTGAGATTCCAATTAGCGACTGGTCAATTAGCTGATAATAGCCGTATTCGCACAGTACGTAAAACAATTGCACGTATGAAAACAATCATTCATGAGCGTGCAGGTGAGGAGGTGTAAGCGATGGAAAGAAGAAAAAAGACACTTCAAGGTCGTGTTGTTTCTAACAAGACAGACAAAACGATCGCAGTTCTAGTTGAATCTTATCGTAAACACCCATTATACGGGAAAAGAGTTAAGTACTCTAAAAAGTATGCAACCCATGATGAGAACAATACAGCTGAATTAGGAGACCTTGTTCGTATTGAAGAATGTCGTCCAATGTCAAAGACAAAAAAATTCCAACTAGTTGAAATTGTTGAAAAAGCAGTAACGATCTAGTTTAGTGTAGTTAAAATTTTAGAAAAAGGAGGGCCTTGAATATGATTCAACAGGAAACTCGTTTAAAAGTTGCAGATAACTCTGGTGCAAAAGAAATTTTGACCATTAGAGTTTTAGGTGGTACACGAAAAAAGTTTGCTAACATTGGTGATGTAATTGTCGCTTCTGTTAAATCTGCTACTCCTGGTGGCGGTGTTAAAAAAGGTGAGGTTGTTCGTGCGGTTATCGTTAGAACAAAAACTGGTGCCCGTCGTGCGGATGGTTCTTACATCAAATTTGATGAGAATGCAGCAGTCATTATCAGAGAAGATAAAACACCTCGTGGAACAAGAATTTTCGGCCCTGTTGCTCGTGAATTACGTGAGAAAGAATTCATGCGTATTGTTTCACTTGCACCAGAAGTATTATAAAAAATCCCAGTATGGGATAATAAACAATGAAAACATGAGGAGGTGCTCGTCTTATGCGTATCAAAACAGGAGATAATGTTATTATTATCACAGGGAAGGATAAAGGTAAGCAAGGAACAGTTGTTGCCGCTAAACCTAGTGCTGATAAAATAATTGTTGAAGGTTTAAACATGGTTAAAAAGCATGTGCGCCAAAGCGAACAAAATCCTGATGGTGGTGTAATTGAAATTGAAGCACCAATCAAAGTATCTAATGTTATGTTAGTGGATCCAAAAACAGGTGAACGTACACGTGTTGGATACAAAATGGTTGATGGTAAAAAAGTACGTTATGCTAAAAAATCAGGTGAAGTTTTAAAAGATAAATAAAGCCCAAAGGCTTGTAAGACAAGCCTTAATACGAAGGGAGGCTAAGCCTTAATGAATCGTTTGCGTGAGAGATTTGAAAATGAAATTAAAAAATCAATGATGGAAAAGTTTAACTATACGTCAGTAATGCAAGTCCCTAAAGTTGACAAAATTGTGATCAACATGGGTCTTGGAGAAGCGGTAAGTAACTCTAAAATCATCGATGAAGCAGTAGCTGAACTTGCGTTAATCACAGGTCAAAAACCAATCGTGACACGCGCTAAAAAGTCTATCGCAGGTTTCCGTCTTCGTGAGGGAATGCCAATCGGTTGTAAAGTAACATTACGTGGTCCTAGAATGTATGACTTTTTAGATAAATTAGTCAATATCGCATTACCACGTGTACGTGACTTCCGTGGTGTATCTGCAAATGCTTTTGATGGTAGAGGAAATTACACGTTAGGGATTAAAGAACAGTTAATTTTCCCAGAGATTGAATTTGACAAAATTAGCAAGGTTCGCGGTATGGACATTGTTCTTGTAACAACTGCCAATACTGATGAAGAATCTCGTGAATTATTAAAAGAACTTGGAATGCCATTCCAAAAATAAGCGATGAAAGGAGCAACTTAACATGGCTAGAAAAGCGATGGTTGTTAAACAACAACGTCCTCAGAAGTTTGCAGTTCGTGAATATACGCGTTGTGAGCGTTGTGGTCGTCCACATTCAGTTTTGAAAAAATTTAAATTATGCCGTATTTGCTTCCGTGAATTAGCTTACAAAGGGCAAATTCCAGGTGTTAAAAAAGCAAGTTGGTAAAAAGAGAGTCATCTCTTTGTTAAGCTGAAAATTGACAAAGAGATATGGAAGGAGGAACTTGAAATGGTTATGACAGATCCGATTGCAGATATGCTTACAAGAATTCGTAATGCAAATCAAATGCGTCATGAAACTGTAGAAATACCGTCTTCAAAAATCAAAAGAGAGATTGCTGAAGTATTAAAGCGTGAAGGTTTCATTCGCGATGCTGAGTATGTTGAAGATAACAAACAAGGAATCTTGCGTTTATCACTTAAGTATGGTAAAGATGCAGAACGCGTTATTACTGGACTTAAAAGAATTTCTAAACCAGGTCTTCGTGTGTATGTTCAAAATACTGAAGTTCCTAAAGTTTTAAACGGACTAGGAATTGCAATTATTTCCACTTCTAAAGGGATTCTTACTGATAAAGAAACTCGAAGAGAACAAATTGGTGGAGAAGTTATCGCATACGTTTGGTAACATGATATTAAAAGACAAGGAGGTGCATGCTTAAATGTCTCGTATTGGTAATAAAATTATCGCGATTCCAACTGGCGTTGAAGTTACAGTTGAAGCGAATAATGAAATTAAAGTAAAAGGACCTAAAGGTGAATTAACACGTCAATTTAACGAAACACTTGGTTTTGAAATTGAAGGTGCTGAAATTACTGTTACACGTCCAAATGAAGAGAAATTTACAAAAATGATCCACGGTACAAGCCGTGCATTATTAAACAATATGATCGTTGGTACATCTGACGGCTATACGAAAGAATTAGAAATCATCGGGGTTGGGTATCGTGCTGCAATGCAAGGAAAAAAACTTGTAGTAAGTGCTGGTTACTCACATCCAGTTGAATTTGAAACACCTGAAGGTTTAACCATTGAAGTTCCAAACCAAACGACTATCGTTATTTCTGGAATTAACAAGCAAGTAGTAGGAGAATTTGCTGCTAATGTGCGTAAAGTTAGACCACCTGAGCCATACAAAGGTAAAGGAATTCGCTACAAAGGTGAGCATGTTCGTCGTAAAGAAGGAAAGAAAGCTAAATAGACTTAGGATGGCAAGGACTATCTTAAGCATGGAAGGAGTGGCGTAAGTGATTAAGAAAACATCACGTAACGAATTACGTAAGAAAAGACATTACCGCGTCCGTTCTAAAGTGTCTGGGACAGCAGCAAGACCTAGACTTAACGTATTTCGTTCAAACAAACATATTTACGCTCAAATCATTGACGATGTAACAGGACATACAATTGTAAGTGCGTCAACAATGGACAAGGATTTGAATGTAGAAGCATCAGGAAATACTGAAGCAGCTGCAGCAGTTGGAACAGCTGTTGCAAAAAAAGCACTAGACAAAGACATCACAACTGTTGTATTTGATCGTGCTGGTTATTTATATCATGGTCGTGTAGCAAAGCTTGCAGATGCTGCTCGCGAAGCAGGACTTAAATTTTAATCATAGGAGGTGCGCGTAATGAAACAAGTTATCGACGCTAATGCTTTAGAATTAGAAGAACGTGTTGTTTCTATCAACCGTGTAACAAAAGTAGTTAAAGGTGGACGTCGTTTCCGCTTTGCTGCTCTAGTTGTTGTGGGCGATAAAAATGGTCACGTTGGTTTTGGTACAGGTAAAGCACAAGAAGTACCAGAAGCAATTAAAAAAGCAATCGAAAGTGCAAAGAAAAATTTAATTCACGTACCAACTGTTGGGTCAACGATTCCACATCAAATCGTCGGAAAATTTGGCGCAGGAAACGTCTTATTAAGACCAGCTTCTGCCGGTACTGGAGTTATTGCTGGTGGTGCCGTTCGTGCGGTATTAGAGCTTGCAGGGATTCAAGATATCTTATCTAAATCTTTGGGTTCAAATACACCAATCAACATGGTTCGTGCTACAGTTAACGGTTTAGAAAACTTAAAAACTGCATCTAATGTTGCAGCTTTACGTGGGAAAACTGTTCAAGAAATTTTAGGATAGGAGGTCTATTTGAATGGCTAAGGAACTACATATCACGCTTAACAGAAGTGTTATTGGTCGAACGCAAGTTCAAAAAGACACCATCCAAGCGTTAGGACTTAAAAAAATAAATCAAACTGTTGTGAAACAAGATAATGTTGCCACTCGTGGCATGATAGGTCGTGTCTCACATTTAATAACAGTTGAAGAAAAATAATCCAAGGAGGTGCAGCACACGTGAGACTACATGAATTAACTTACACTGAAGGTGCACGTAAATCCCGCAAAAGAATTGGTCGTGGACATGGTTCAGGTCAAGGAAAAACTGCTGGTAAAGGTCACAAAGGGCAAAATGCTCGTTCAGGTGGCGGTGTTCGTCCTGGATTTGAGGGTGGTCAAACACCTTTATTCCAACGACTTCCAAAGCGTGGATTCACGAATATCAATCACAAAGAATATGCGATTGTTAATCTAGATACATTAAACAGATTTGAAGATGGTGCAGAAGTTAATGCTGAAACATTATTAGCGGCTGGTGTCATCAAAAAGCTTCATTCAGGTGTGAAAATTTTAGGTAATGGGACACTTGAAAGAAAATTAACTGTTAAAGTTGCTAAGGCTTCTGCAGAGGCTGTCAAGCAAATTGAAGCATTAGGCGGTTCAATTGAGGTGATATAATGGGTGCTCTTAAGAAAACATTTCAAAATGCTGATTTAAGAAAAAGAATTTTATTCACATTGATGATTTTTGTCATTTATCGTATCGGAACATTTATTACAGTTCCAGGTGTTAATGCAGAGGTTTTATATGCTTTAACTGATACGACATTGCTTGGATTCATGGATGCATTAAGTGGTGGCGCATTGAGTAATTTCTCTATTTTCGCAATGTCTATTGGTCCTTACATTACTGCATCTATTGTTATTCAACTATTGCAAATGGATGTTATCCCTGTTTTAGCCGAATGGGCAAAAGAGGGAGAAACTGGGAAGCGAAAAATAAATCAAGTCACACGTTATATGTCATTGATTTTTGCTTTTGCTCAAGCAATCGTGTTGGCAATTGGATTCAACTTTAGTATAGGTGGCGGGCTTTTATTACAAACTCAAGCTTGGTGGATTTATTTGTACATCGGTTTGATCATGACTGCTGGTACAGCCATCCTTTTATTCTTAGCAGATCAGATTACAGCTAAGGGAATCGGAAATGGAACCTCTATGCTAATTATTGCTGGTATCATGTCGAGAATGCCAGGTATGGTTACTGACATTTACAGAAGATATATTGCTGGTGGATTTGTTGATGGTCGTCTTTTCCCAAGTATCGGGAGCTTAGAAGGTTTTGACTTCACATTCAACATTATTGGACTTATAAGTGTTGTGGCATTGATGATTATTACAATTATAGCTGTTATTTACTTACAAAGTGCAACACGTAAATTGCCGATTCAATATGCGAATCGTCATAATTCAGCACAATTATCTGGACAGAAAGATTCATTCATTCCATTCAAATTGAATTCAGCAGGGGTTATCCCAGTTATTTTTGCGTCGTCATTAATTAGCTTGCCGATGACAATTGCTAGTTTCATGGGTGAAGGATCAACAACAGCAGAAGTGTTAAGATTTATCTTTAATTTTAATGAGAGCTGGATCGGATTGCTCCTGTATATTGTTTTAATCGGAGCTTTTACATTCTTCTATGCATTTGTACAGGTAAGTCCTGAGAAAATCGCTGAGAATTTAAAGAAACAAGGTTCTTATATTCCAGGTATTCGCCCAGGTGATGATACTGAAAATTATATCGCTAAGATTTTAGGACGTGTCACATTCATTGGTGCCATTTACCTGATTGTTATCGCATCATTACCAATCGCTTTAGGATTCATTCCAAACCTTGACATTCCTCAGAGTGTTCAGATTGGTGGAACAGGGATCTTAATCGTTGTTGGGGTTGCACTTGAAACTGCTAAGCAAATTAGCAATAGAAATCAAGAAAAAGAATATCGTGGATTTATCAAATAATCGTAGATTATTTTTAGTCGGAGACTATTTTTAATCGAAGATTATTTCTAATCGAAGATTATTTTTAGTCGCAGATTATTTGTAACTTGCGATATGATCACTATCGAAGGGTCGTGTGATGAGCATGAACATTTTATTTATGGGTCCACCAGGTGCTGGTAAAGGTACTCAGGCTGAAAAAATTGTAAATAAATATAACTTACCTCATATTTCGACTGGAGATATGTTTAGAGCTGCAATTGCTAATCAAACTGAACTTGGAATGACTGCCAAACGTTATATAGATGAAGGCGGACTTGTACCTGATGACGTGACCATCGGAATCGTAAGGGAAAGATTGTCAGAAGCAGATTGTCAAAATGGTTTTTTGCTAGATGGTTTTCCAAGAACAGTTGAGCAAGCTAAAGCACTAGACGACATCATGACCAATCTATCAAAAAAGATTGAGCATGTGATTAATATTGATGTAGCGTTAGATGCCCTCAAAGCGCGTTTAACAGGGCGCCGCATTTGTAAAGATTGTGGTGCAACATATCATGTTATGTTCAATCCACCCAAGCAAGCGAATACTTGTGATAAATGTGGTGGAGAATTGTATCAACGTAAAGATGACAATGGTGAAACAGTAGAAAGCAGACTATCTGTTTACACGAGTCAGACGAAGCCACTTCTGGATTATTACCAACAAACAGGTAATCTTGTAAATGTCAATGGACTTGATGAAATTGATATCGTATTTGCAAATATTCAGGAAGCCTTAGGGAGTAATTCCTAATGATTATAACGAAGACACCAAGAGAAATTGAAATGATGCGTGAAGCTGGTCGAATTGTTGCATTGGCTCACAAAGAAGTTAAAGAACATATTAAGCCCGGCGTGACAACCAAGCAATTGGATACAGTCATTAAGCAGTTTATTGAAAAATCCGGTGCTACTTCATCTTTTTATGGCTATAATAACTTCCCAGCATATGCATGTATTTCAGTTAATGAAGAAGTCATACATGGTATTCCTAAAAGTCGTACCTTAAAAGATGGCGATATTGTTTCCATTGATATCGGAGCGAAATATCGGGGATATCATGGAGATTCTGCTTGGACATACCCCGTTGGAAATATTTCAGATGAGGCGAAAAAGTTATTAGAAGTTACTGAAGCATCTTTATACAAAGGGCTTGAACAAGCAACTGTTGGTAACAGAGTGTCTGACATCTCACATGCGATAGGGACTTATGTTGAAGCACATCAATTCACGATTGTTCGTGAATACTCGGGTCATGGTGTAGGTCAAAATTTACACGAAGATCCACATATTGTTAATTACGGACCTAAAGGAAAAGGGCCGAGATTAAAAGCAGGGATGACCCTTGCGATTGAACCAATGGTTAACGCCGGTTCACGATATGTAAAAACATTATCAGATAACTGGACGGTCATTACGCGCGATAAAAAATATAGTGCGCATTTCGAACACACCATTGCCATTCGTGCCGATGGTGCATGCGAAATATTGACGCAGATCTAATATAAGGAGAGATTAATCAATGGCTAAAGAAGATGTTATTGAGGTTGAAGCTACTGTAGTTGACAATTTACCAGGTGCAATGTTTAAACTTGAACTTGAGAACGGTCATCAATTAACGGCCCACGTTTCTGGTAAAATCCGAATGAACTACATTCGCATTCTACCAGGTGACAAAGTAACAGTAGAGCTGTCCCCTTATGATTTAACACGTGGGCGTATTACCTATCGTCACAAATAACTTCGAATATTTTTTCGAATATAAGGAGAGGTTTTAATATGAAAGTAAGACCATCAGTAAAGCCAATTTGTGATAAATGTAAAATCATTCGTCGCAAAGGTAAAGTAATGGTAATTTGTGAAAATCCTAGACACAAACAAAAACAAGGTTAGAAATAAGGAGGTGCACCTATGGCACGTATTGCAGGAATTGATGTCCCGCGTAACAAACGCGTTGTAATTTCACTTACTTATATTTATGGAATTGGAAAAGCAACAGCACAGGAAATTTTACAA
>Ga0131853_10019321_pt1 | contig 12401 bp, 6 predicted proteins | sample TergutLab28metaG_FD_92764 | JGI IMG/M metagenome (GOLD analysis project Ga0131853, IMG submission 92764) | Labiotermes labralis P1 segment gut microbial communities from Petit-Saut dam, French Guiana - Lab288 P1 (version 2) (version 2) | ecosystem: Host-associated > Arthropoda: Insects >...
ACGGTCATAACTCCGTAACCGTCCAAAATCGGACACATGTTTATATGAACTTTTTTGATCACAAAGACCTAGGAAATCACCTCCTGCAGTTATGCCCTAAAGTCGTGAAACACCCTCTATACATTTATATATATATATATATATATATATATATATACAATAACACAATAAATTGTTTATTAAGAAGTGATTCAATTGTTCGAAGTAACATCTGAAAATTAAGTGGGAAGCATATTTACTTATGTAGTTGCATAGAGAGTATGTAATGGGAGTGTTCGAAAAAAAAACGGAAAAAATACTTTAAATATATAAGTGACGATGATGATGACAACTATGATTACTGCGGTTACAATGACGATCGGATAATCACAAGTTCCTGTGCCAGGCTAAATGTAGAGCTCCAGTGAGTGAAAATCTTTTCACTCATTCTTTCTTTCTTTCTCTCTCAGTGTGATCTCTTCTACCTACTTGTTTAGAAGTAGGGCTATTGGTGCACCTGATCACATTCAATGACACACACACACACACACATTCAGTACGACCTCCCTGGACGAGGGATCGACCCGTCGCAGAGACCTCTACCTGAACACATAACATTCCCAAGAGACAGACATCCATAAACCCGGCGGGATTTGAACCATCAATTACAGCAAGCAGCAGCTGCAGAACCACGCTATAGACGGTACTGCTTCCGGGATGGGCTACAGTAAAATTTAACACTGTAACTTTTCAGAATATTTCCTGCTAGTTTAAAGCAAATTCTTAATAATTTGAAACTTGAATTTCTGTTGTATAGTTGATGGATATTATTGCCGTGTTGTTGATGGACATTGTTTTTCTTCTTTTCTGCAGGATTGTGGTATGTACCGTATGAAAGTCATAAGCTTATTTCATTGTGCTGAGTCTTCGCCTTTCTGCAACTCATACTATTTGTTTACACTTTTATTTCTTAGTAAACAGACCAGGTATGGTTTCCTTCTATTTCTTTTTGTTTAAAATTGGTCGCGCTAACAATGTGTAGGATCAAGTGCAAGATTAGCTGTCTTGCGCTGTAGTAGCAGTCTGCAGATTATCTCGAAAGGTGAGGGGCAGCTTTGAATGAAGCTGAACTATTAGTGAGTATTTATGAAGGGATCCAAGATCCCGAGAATTGAACTCAGTACAGTTTATTTATGTCAGCATTATTCACTGTTTATGCACGATATTCTCAGTACACTTGACGTGGGGATTATAGCGAGCTTGGCCAGCCTTCCAAAATACCCGTCTTAACCTGAGTTTCAAGCTCCGTCCCTATTGGAACAACATCCACGATATGTTCCCCACCGCGACCGCGTAGAATACATTTGATGTAATTAACTCAAAACAGTTCAGTTTATACATCGCAAGAAAAAAAACACTCCGTCTTCACCACAAAAACAAGGTGTCGCTGTTGTGTAGGGAAAATGTTTAGGCGCTTTCGCAAAGTCGCAAAAGCTCCTATTAGTTTGGTCATGCTCTGCAATCTCTCTGTCCTTGTCAGTAACTCTGCCCGTCAGTTCACATCTATCAGTGTGGCTCCCACTGAATGTATTGTGTGTCTGTGAAATTTCATGTGGACTTCTGTAAAAGCTTGTGAGAATTACCAGGCATTTTGCTACAAGACCTGAGTACCTTTTATAGTTACTAAATCGACGTAAATGAGCACTTCTCTGTGAGATGGTTGGTGGCTGTTAGGATAGTCGAGGAGGTATTAGTATTACGCGAACGCGCCTCACCATTAGGTTATAAAGACAAAGTGTATTTTCTTGTTTTATGTAAGAATCACGCGAGAAGCACAAAACGCACTGTATGGCAAAATACAGAGTTTCCGATGTTAAAGTAGATGGCCTGCATGAAAATCGTTGTGTTGAGACGTGTATATTGTCGCCCACGCCACTCACTGCACAGTTTCACCTGACAGCCACGAAAATGATCTTGATTTTAGGAAATTTCAACAGACATTCTCTGAGGCACGACGTTCGTGTCGCGCTCCAGTGGCAATTGTTTAACTTTCGACAGAAATTATTACAGGGGAAACGAACGCATGGCCTTTATGATGCTAGAGGCCCAGCTGTCCTGAAAATTAAGCTGCTAACCATGTTCAACAATCACTGCAAGTTCAGGTGACCGCTGACAAATACGCAACTAACAGTGTGGTTACTGTAGAAACTGAATCGATGAATTAACACATTATCTCCAAGTAGCTGCTATACGTACCAACATGTTTCATGCAAAAACTCACACATTTGGCGCTAAATGTGTTTGTATGCTCCGTAAGATTCTTACAACATCGCCTGATTGATTTTTCTAACAGAACATATTACTGTGTGGGCCGGGTAGCTCAGTCGGTATAGCGACTGACTACGGGCTGGACGGTCCGGGATCGAATCCCGGTGGGGAAGAGATTTTCCGCCCGTCCAGACCGGCCCTGGGGCCCACCCAACCTCCTGTACAATGGGCACCGGGACTTTCCCGGGGGTAAAGTGCGGCCGGGGCGTGCAGCTGACCACTCACCCCCTTCTAGTGCCGCGGTCATGGAAGAGCAGAGCTACATCTCTACCCACCCTCTGGGTCACACCTGGCCTTTAACGGGATCACCTTACCTTTTACATATTACTTCATTTGTGAGGCAACATGTAAATCATTACACATCAAGTCACACAATTTTATCATAAGTGGCCATCAACGTCTCTGTTCTCATTCATCGATAAGCCCAGGCTACAAGATTTGTCACCTTACAAGTCGCGTAAATTTACAGGCAACTTTTTACATGTGACGGACTTCGAACCGCCTAATGTGACGTGTTATAGCAAGACATGATGACCGTATGCCGAGTTAAGACTTATTTCCTTGACCGAGAACACATTAACAAACACAGCCAAACCCTGATAAACCGTCACGTTCACTTACCGCCCGCGAAAGTTTTGAAAGAGAAATTCCGTATTATACATAATTTCCGTACACCGCCACCCTCGATATACGGCAACAAATTGCGAATAATAATCAGTGGCGCTGTATCGGAAATTGAACGCAGCTGAAATACAGCACATGAATTTTCTCTATCACTTCTTGTACGTCTTACAGATTTTAGCCTCCTACATAGCTCAAAATGTAGTCACGTCTCACTTGTATACAGCACTTCAGGCAACGTTAAAAAGGTTCATAAGGTCTACAAACAAACTCCGTGGCCTTAGTCCGCACGCGAACTATACCGACAGAGCGGCCGCCGTCGGTCGGCGAAGTTAGTGCCAACTTTTGCGGATAGAGAGGTGTCACATGGTCAGCGCAACGGGTCCCCGCAGCCGTTAATCTCTGTTTTCTAGACCTGGAGCCGCTACTTTTTTCATTCAAGTAGCTCTTCAATTGACCTCACGAGGCTGAGTAGACCCCGTTCCAGACCCACTACTACTCAGAAAATCTGGTAGCGCCGGGAATCGAACCCGGGAACTCTGTATCTGTAGCCAGAAACTCTGACCACTAGACCACAGAGGCGGTCATAAGGTCTATATATGATGCAAAATATCGATCTTGTTTGCAAAAAAGTAACAAAGAAATTTGAAATGTCAGATTGAAAAGCCACAATCTACCTTCAACTTACTTTCACTCTTTTCCCGTTACCTATCAGGCATGTTGTTGATAAAGAAGCTCCTACTCCAACCTCCGATGTCTAGGTACAATTTCACAGCAGTATTATTATTCTCAACAGCAGGCCCCGGATTGCAGTATAAAGAACTGCAGAAGCTTCGGTCTTTGCTTTATCTAGTCACTCATCCTACTCTGTTCTTTCCAGCTCTATTTTCTAAGTTTCGCTCTTTCGATCAGAAAGTGGGAAAATCAGTTGACCGATGCTTTTGATACTGGTCCCTTTCAACAGTGTCATGTCTCTTTTTGTCCTGAAATGATCTATAAGAAATGAAGAAGAGCAGGCTAGATGGAAGATCTGCAAGATTGTCACGATACGTAGTCCTGTGTAAAATTGTTTTACTGCAAGGATGTGTGGTCCGAATATAAGAAGGAGTGCGTCTTATGTAGTCTTCTGAGGTTGTCACGTTGTAGGAAGCTTTTCCTAGTAGCGATATCTTGTAAAAATGAGGCTCTGCTGATTTATGTTCAGTATATCTATGCATGTGCCGATCTCAGTGGCCGCGAGGCCTGAGGCGTAGGTCTGGTTGTGTCGTCTCTCGCGTGCTGGGATTACGGTTTCGAATCCCGCCGGGGGCATGGATGTCTCTTGTGAGTGTTGCTTGTTGTTAGGTAGATGTCACTGCGACGAGCCGATCACTCCTTCAGAGGAGTCCTGCCGAGCGTGGAGTGTCTGTGTATGATCTCGAAACTGCAACAATCAGGCGGCCTAGGCCCTATATGTGCTGTTGCTCAAGCAGGTTCGCAAGCTGTCAACAGACCTGTATGACATATACCATTGCTGTGTGTACAGTGAAAATCTCCTGATGATGGACAGAGGAACTGTCCGAAACATGTAAGAGTTTTATTCCAAAAATAAATTTGAGAAATTAGTGCATCTAGTTGGTTTTGCTATAAGAAGTGTTCCTGACTGTTCCGCGCCTTGAACGTCATCTCAAGTGTTATTTGAATTCAGACACTGGTGAGAATATGCTACAGGTTATGATAGCAACTTGTCTGTCCCTACAGTGTGAATTGGGCACTACATCCACCTCTGTACGCTCCCACGGTGTGGTACATTAGCACAGTGATTATTTTACATTTCTGAAAATTACGTGCTTAATAATTATGATTATTTTTTGGATATTTTCCAGCGTCTTGGGATTTTCAAGGGCATTTTCAGCAGGTTATTGGACGTTATCTGAAATGTGACTCATCATTTTCGTCTCATTTCACAAAATTAACTTTTTTTCTTTTGTATTACATTCATTTTTTATTTTTCTGCTATAAGTGGGGATTCCGTACTTCCCCTTTGCCTATCCATTACTGGCTACTTTGTCCTATCGTCTTTAGTTTGGTTCTGGTCAGTAAAGCATTTTCGCTTTTGTATGTGGGACGTAGTTCCTTTTCCTTTCAGACCTGTCATAAGCATAGGGTTATGAGTTTTATACTTATATAAAAGTGACATTAACAAAGTTATTTTAGTTAGATTTTCTCTGTGTCTATACATCGAGATCGTTTCTTTCTATAACAAAACTGACGACGGCAGACCCAGTTTTCCAAAACCGCCTTTGAAAAAACCTCGTGATAATGTCAATGTCAAAATAAAGGTAATATTTGAGGGTTTGTGCTCCTTTCAGCCCCATGCCAAAACGACAGACGAATTGCTAAAACAGTGAACTCGATGTGTACTGTCCAATCAGCACATGCAAATGTTTCCTCATGAATGGTCGGATAGTGAGGACAGAGGGAGAAATACTGATGCTGACACCGACCCTGACTGACACTGACACTACTATAGCAGATTCACAAGGCTTGATACACCCAAAAGCAAACGTCATTAACGAAGAACCTTGACCAGCTCCATCCACCCTCCAACCCAACAATTTATCTCCCTCAGATACAATTTAATGCTGCTTCACTTATTTTTTCATCTTCTAAGAGGTTTCCAAATAAAATCTTGTGCACGTTTTTTCCCTCATTCTAGCAACCCTCTCTCCAAAATTTAACATTCTCTACCTCTCTTCTTCTTCAGCTTCTCCCTCTTATTCGTTTTTTCTTCTTCTCTTCCTCCTCCTCCTCCTCGTCCTACTCATCCTCCTCCTCCTGCCAGAGCTCAGATCTTTGGAACTGTTCCGACTTCATTTAAATTTCTTACGTTCGTTTGATATCCCAAAAATTCTTGGTAACCTGTTTTACTCAGTCTATTTCCCGAAATGTAACGTACCACGCTGATGGCTACTGCCCAAGAAGTTTTCCAAGAACGATGATTTTGCCTGCCCGTCTTCTGTTTGTAAAGGCAGACACTAAAAGACACAATTTTGCTTGTTCCATTATATGGTATAAAGTTTGGTATCTGATTATAAAGACGTAAAACAGACTGAATGTAATCGATAACAGAAGAATGAGGATAAAATTGGAACGGAGAGAAAGGAGGTAACAAGAGAATGGAGAATATAGCATAAAGAGGAACTTCATGACCTGCACGACTCGCCAAACATGATTAAACTTTTGACGCCTAATGTCAACTATAGTGGTCGTACCGCACCGCTAACCTCTAAAGTTGCATTTTACATATTTATTCAACAAATATACTTACTGAATATTTTAAACATGGTATATACTCTCCGTTTTTTTCTCTTCAAAATGCAGTTTGTTTCATAATTCTATCGTATTTGGTTCCTGTATTACTCACATTTTGTATACAGGGTGTGCTAAAATTAAAAAATAGTTCTGGCGCCAAAAGGTTAAGATGATTACCTTACGGAAGATATGATAGTCGGAGCATATGGCATGTGAGGGAGAGAATAGAGATGTATACAGAGTCTTGGTATAGGCGGCAACAAGACCAGTCAAAAATAAACCAAGGGGGAAGGGGCGGTCATTAAATTGGATTGTGCATAAATAGGATGAGAGGGTGCAGACCGATTCAACTGGCTCTGGGTAGGGACAAGTGATAAGTTCCTATGAACACGGTAATGAAGATTCGTGTTCTGTAAAATGCAGGGATTTTCTGACTAACGAAGGAAGTAAAAATTCGTCAGAAAAAGGATTCTACTTCATCATCCTATCATTCATCGCTTTATTATTTTGAATACAGAGAGCGTCATGAAACACCCTTGATATAAATACATAGGTACTGTGTCCGTAGGTAACCTACGATCCATCCATCCCACAAATCAACATTTTCATCAAGAGATCCGAAACACCAACGAATCAAGTCCACAAAATAATGCACGAGCTGGTTTTATTAATCTTCCATGCAACTAAATGAAATCTTATTTCACATCCGAGCTTTTTAGGTAACTTCAAAGTTAATACTAGTACGATATTCAATAATGAAATATACCATAAAATTTGTAGAGACATAATTTGTGCCAAATCAATCCACAGAGCGAAAAACTGTGCACACGTAACTTAGAAACTCAATTAATAATTGTGCGGTGTAAAGAAGCTGGCTAGCATGGTGCAGCACAGCCGAAGTCTCAACCTAAAGACCGAGGGATTGATAATATGCTGCCTGGTCAGGGCTATCGCACAGCATGGAGGGGAGATAACCGAGGAATATGGAACAGTGGTGGAACAGTAATTGGAGAGGGAAAGCCGCAGGTACTCGGAAATAAACCTTCTCCAACATCATTTCCTCTGCCCGGAATTTCACGATGTCACTCGGAACTGAACCCGACACTCCGCCGTGCAGACCACAGTAAACAAACAGTCTTGTCTTTCTTGATTCTGAGTAACAAACTCAGTCGAGAACACCTTATAGAATATTATTTTTCAACTGCTATCCCATCTGACATACGTCATTTTTAGGCCTTTCTTTTCCTAAACTGCCAAATTGTCAAAAAAGGAAGATCAGACTATACGGCTCGGTTACGTCTGTCCACAGCTTTGTTACACTGGTAGTGTCTTTATGCCCTTAATTTGTGCCATGTTTGAGGAGTGCCTAACACATACGACATTTTCGGTAGTGATTCAACTCCCGCCTTCAAGTACTCGACGAAGTAAGGGCACAATGAATCTACAGACGGCACAAAGCTTTAGAGAAACATTAGTTTCTCGTATAGACCAGGAATAAAATGTACATTCAGAACGTATGAGAAATTCGTCAGTCAAATAGTCAAGGAAGAAAGAAATTTACTTTCCTCACGTGTTCGTTTTTGTTTGGCTTATGTTTCACTTAACGACAAACAAAAACGAACACACGAGAGAGTGCCTGAAGACGGAAGTAGAGTCAAATGCAGAAACGTCGTGCAAGTTCTACATTCCTAAATAAAATTGAGAAATGAAGGAAATAAGTGTTTAATATAGCTGTATGTTACTTATTGTTTCTGTAATTACAACAATACCGAGATAAATAAGATGTTAACAAATACTTTACAAAATAAAATATTTTCCATTCAAAGCAGATCCTCATTTCTCTGGAAACAAGGATACAGATATATGTATGTCTGTATGCGTTTGGGAAATATTCAGTATAGGAAAATCGATCCTACCCACTTTCGTGACGTCTTTCACCGTACCACTCTCTGAAATCGTCACTGGGTCATCTATCTCTTCCACAGACACTTTATTACATTTCTCAATAAAAGCTTGATTGTGGCATTGCCAATGAAAAATTCTTAAAACAACGACAGAAAGGCATGCTAGGATCCAGTTTCATTAGTAATTTAGTTTTTTAATTTTTACAACAATTATATCGCAAAATTTGGAAGTTTCTTCCTTTCAAATTTACTGGTATCATCAGTAATCGTGGTACCAGAGATATTTCTCAAACAGATGGTAGTTGCTCAAGCAAACAAGAAGATACCCAGATGTTATGAAATCAGAAATGTTATATGATAGTAAAGATGAGGCACGGGTGATTTAGTTCTATTGTTAACACGAAAGTTTGTGCAAGACAACCACGGCTATATCAGAGTTGGAGACAGGATCTGCTCTCGCAGTATCCAGATTACTACTGGGAACCCATTCAGATTCTCATGTAATAAGATTCGTTGCTGCCTGTGTTCGGGGTCGGTACGAACCCTGAAACGTGAAGTCTTTCATCCATCCAGTTCCTAGATACAGACTTTCTGTTCTACACCTTCACTCTTACAACAAAATAGACTACTGAATGCGTCTGCAGTCAAATGTATTACAGTATTTTAACTATGGAAAGACACTCTGTATGGTGTAAATATTCATAAATTTTATCGTTATTCAAGATATGTATTTATAAAAATTGGCATTTTTCCATAAGCTGATAGTGGCCTTACACAACATAGTAAAGTTGAAAGGTTTATGAAAATTCAAGTCTTCTAGGATATGCAACAAGCAATATTGGTAAATATTCACCATTTACCTGCTGTTTCCAGCCAACTAAACCTCAGTCCCGTAACATTTCAATTTTCAATACATGGGATCATTGTCTTATAACAATAGAGAATTTGGAAGTAGTCCTAAAAGACGGATTATTATTTCAACTGCAGAATCATACTGAAAGAATGTAATAATTTATTGTAACAACAGCCTCCAAATATATATATATATATATATATATAGTTCTTCAGAAATCCTGTAATCGATGTGTTCTCTTTGACAAGTAAGTTGGATTGTGTTATTCTAAGAGACGTACAAGAGAACTGAAGGAGGAGAAGGTGAAAAGTAACAAGACATATCGGAATAAGAAAGGAAAGAATATCTCTCTCCCTCCAAGCTCCGAAACAATTCGAGAAGAGAAATTCCAAAATTCTTCCGCAGTACACGAAAACGGAAAGGCGGCTGTTATTGGAGAAGGGGTAAACTTTTGAATGAGAAAAAAGAGAAGCTCAAAGTGGATAAGCGGCGAATAAACTAGGAGGAAAATATTTCCCCTTGTCTTTTTCTAGAAACGCTAAATGCCAATTCACGAGCAGAAAGACAAAAGATGTACGTATGCATTTGCATTTAAAATAAAGTCATACCTTGGAAAATATTTTTAAACAGTCTACTAAGTTCTCATCTTATAGCCGTAAGTTCCAGATGCGAAAACCCTTCTTTAACTGCAGGTTAAACTACAAACTTTCTCATCTCCTTAACTCCGGAGAAATATTCATCCCAACATGAATATGCACACAGCAGGCACAAAACTTGTGTCGAGTAGATGGGGCTCTCCCGTTGAACAAACGGAATTAATGGATGCCACATGACTTATATTCCCCATTTCGAATGAAACACCCGTCAGCTGCCTATCATATTAGTCAACGACGCATTTTAAACTGATGGCCTTATTGGGCACTGGAAATTACGAACAAAATAGTACATGTATTTAAGTGGAAACAACGCCGTAAAGAACGTTTTGAATATATGCCAAAATCGCCTGGTATGTCTGGAAAAAAAAATCGAGAGACGTGTCAGGTAAGCCGTCCATCGACGGAGGCTCGAACCCTTGCCGCCCGCAGAAAAGGCAGGAGGTCTGTTGCTTAAAAAAAGTGTGCAGTACAAAAAGCCGTGTACTTATGAAAGGATTAACAATATCTTTATCTGACGGGCGCTAAGCAGTAAGAATCTTCTCCACCTCCCTGTGCTTCCCTTGAAGGTGGAAACAGAGAGAGTCTCAGAAAGTTGAGAGTTGTTTGACCGTACATCTTCCTCCTGTATTAAAGTGAAATGCCAACTTGATACAACAAGGTAATTTTATTGATGTATCCCTAGCTCGACATGTTTCGGGTACATACGCCCATCATCAGGAGCATTAGATGTTGAGTTGCAGCATATGGTTTTCTGCGCCGAGTTTTTGGATGGGTGGTGGTCTTGAGAGCCGCTGGGTAGGTCGTGTGTACGGTGCAGATGGTGCCGTCGCACGGAAAATGGGATACGGAAATGGTATACTGGCCCTCTCACATCAGTTGTCCTTATTCCACTGAATACATAACTACAGTTTATCACAGGGAAGCCCTCCTACCAGCAAGTACGCATATTATCGTGTATCTTGTCTCCTAGTGCTTATGCAGCTTTCCTTGCGTGGATGTTACACTGCTGACCCCAGGGAGTGGTAGACATACTTGTCCTCTCGCTGCAGGAGGTTTAGGTAAGCGCTGAGATGAATGTTCAACCTGAACGCGCCATGAGTCCTAGAGCGTTTTCATTCGAATTGCCTTGTCGAGAGAATGTACGCGTATGATATAGACCACGTGACTTGCAGACCATGAAAAGGTGGAACAAAGTGTACGGAAGTTAAATGGGATAGGAGGCAAAGCAACAGTCAACTTTGTTGGACCCATTATAACACTGTAAGTCCATCAGAACGTGAAATTAGAAAGAAAAAATTTTGTTAAAGAGAGGAAAATATCATAGAAATATTACCATATGTTACTGCATGCGTTTTCTGCACATGGAACGGTACTGTGCTTCGAAGACTGTCCTGATGATTATTTAACGACACTTTCTGTACTGCAGACGTTCATACAGAATCGGTTGATATGAGAAGTTAACAAAAAGCATTTGTGGCTCGAGAGGTATTGAGCCTGACTTGAGTTCGGAGAGGCCACGATTCGAATCTCTGCATGGGCAACGAATACCTTAGCCCCTAGACAAATAACTGCATCGTGTCTCAAACCAAGCAAGGACCGTTTGTTGAAACTTCATAGCCGGTTCACTAACCACCATCATCCTGTCATTTGATGCCACATACGTAGCCTGAGCTACTTAAGGTGTCATTATATGCAACTAATTAACAGCTGATACTTGTTGATGTAGCTTGTTTTCACTGCACTGCAGGACCCTGACTGTACACACAATACAATCAAGTGGTAGTAATATCAGTGAATAAAGAAGTTGAAGTGATGCTAATGCAGGAGCCGTGACCTATTTTGAGAAGCTATTCCTGTCTGTGTAGTGGCCGCGCGGTCTAAGGCATAAGCCTGCGGCCGCTCGCCTGCTGAGATTGTGGGTTCGAATCCCGCCGAGGGCATGTATGTTCGTTGTTTGTGAGTGTTGTGTGTTGTCAGGTAGAGGTCTCTGCGACGAGCCGATCACTCATCTAGAGGAGTACTACCCGATTGTGGTGTGTCGTGTGTGATCTAGAAACTTCAAGACCGAGGAGGTCATGGCCCGCGTTGGCTGACAGCACCACAGTAAATAATAATTCTCGTATGTGTCCAGAGGAAAATGTCGGTACACTCGGAGTACCGGTTGCCAAGTTGGGAAAATGCGAGTAGCACTTTTGTAGTTTCGTCAGTTCCATTGTTACTTCTTTACTTCGGGGACACCAGCAACAAATTTTTAAGAAATGAATGCCAACAAGTATGTGCTGCTCAGAGCAGGAAACATCTACATCCCTTGAAGTCAAGCCTCACCGAAGGGTCTTCCAATACACTGGGAACTAAAACCTCATCACGCCCCTGGCCCTACACACAAAGCTGGAGACGAGTATCAACCTATCAAACATATTGGTTCGTTAACTGTTCTTAATCACAGAAGCAGACAAATTGCATTTAATTTCAGGGTGGGATGCTAGATGAGAAGAAGGGTTTCGACTGTTGTCGCTAACCGAGAGCACACAGCCCTCAAGCCTGAAAGGTTCTGTTGGTGAAACAATTTCAGTTATTTGACAGAGGACATGAACATGAAGGTTCTTACACAAAATTGTTTCACAATTGGATAAAGAGAGACAAACTTGATGTAACTTGCTTTATTATTTCATTATTTACTGCTCAACATGTTTCGGATGTTAATACATCCATCCTCAGGAGCTTGCGACTTATTTGATGAGTTATTTCATGGGTTGTATTGTTCTG
>Ga0131853_10019323_pt1 | contig 12400 bp, 12 predicted proteins | sample TergutLab28metaG_FD_92764 | JGI IMG/M metagenome (GOLD analysis project Ga0131853, IMG submission 92764) | Labiotermes labralis P1 segment gut microbial communities from Petit-Saut dam, French Guiana - Lab288 P1 (version 2) (version 2) | ecosystem: Host-associated > Arthropoda: Insects >...
CAAAGCATTACATAGCCGCATCAAAGCTGGCAAGGACACCTTGGCGTTGCCTGTTTCGATACCGCTATAATGCTGTGCAGAAATTCCTGCAAGCTCTGATATATATTCCTGCGTATGCCCTTTTTGCTTGCGAATATCCCGCAATCGCATCCCAATGAGTTTGTAATTTAGCTCGGTCAACATAAAGGAAGCCCCCTTTCAATATCTCCTATTGTAAGGGATGTTCCTTTGTGGTATAATCGACCATAACAGATATTCTCTGTTGTTTAGAGGTTATCAAATATTTTGCGGAGGTATTTTTTATGAAGAAATCAAAAGGGTTATTATCTTTAACTCTAGCACTTATGCTAATTCTTAGTGCGTTTATAGCCACCCCTATTGCTGTTTACGCTAATGAAATCCGAGTGACTATAAATGGGGAGCAAGTGACTTTCCCCGATGCCAGCCCCGTCAATGTGGACGGCAGAACACTTGTGCCAGTCCGTGCTGTGTTTGAGGCTTTAGGCTTTATAGTCGGATGGGATATGCCCACACAAACGGCAACATTGACAAGAGGAAATGACATTATAACAATTTCAATCGGAAGTACCACATTTACAACAAATGGGATAAGCCATAACCTTGATGTTCCTGCGGCGATTATTGGCGGCTCGACAATGGTGCCAATTCGTTTGCCTTTAGAGAGCGTTGGTTATTATGTAGATTGGAATGGGGCGACACAGACGGTTGTTATATCGTCCACGCCGATAAATGCTACTCAATCAACTTCTTCTTTGCCTGATGGACGTTTTACGGAAGTGGAAACAATTCAATGGATGCTAAGCTACAGAGAGGCAGGAGCAACAACATTTGAGATTAAGGTTGTAGAATTGATAAACGAGATAAGGACAGAGCATGGCTTGGAGCAAGTCGTCGTTTGCGAAACTTTGATGATGGCAAATCGCTTTATGTCGCAACTAAGCTATTATTACCATTTTAGCCTTGACGATAACGCACAACTAACCTTTTTTGATGACCCTTTTAATAATATAGACAGAGCTTTTGGGTTTGGCGTGGGGCGTAGTGCAATAGTTATTGGCTTGACTGCTGATATGTTGGTAAATGAGATGATGACAAATTGGCAGTATGCAAATGCTATACTCAATCCAGATAATGGATTTATTGGTGTTGGTAGATATGGGAGCTTGACAGGAGCATTTACTTTTTCCACGAGAAACCAAAATGCCGAGTTTCCATTTAGAACGCTTGACCCAAATGCCCCTATGGTAACAATTGGCGGGGAACAATTTAGCACAGAAAGACGTGCGGTAAGTCTACATTATCGCCTGTTTAATGGTGATGGTCTGACAAATGATGATGTCGTATCTCTGCAATATATGCCCCATTTAGTAAGTTTAAGGCTCGGCAGAAGCTCGTTCGCTACTACTGACAACATTACCGACCTATCGCCGCTGGCAGGATTGACAGGCTTAACGCACTTAACAATATCAAATGTTGCCGTTGAAAATATATCGCCTTTGGCAGAATTAACTAATTTAACCGAGCTAATATTGCCTAACAACCGCATCACTGACGTGTCGCCATTAAGAAACCTTGCAAACTTAACTTATTTGGATTTAACAAACAATTCCATTACCAGCATTTCGCCACTTGCAGGACTTGCAAACCTTACAACATTAACTTTGGAGAGAAATTTTGGGATTGAGGACATAACGCCACTATCGGGGCTTACAAATTTGTCTAACCTAAATCTAAGCAACCTAACGAGAATGAGCAATATAGCACCGCTTGCAAGGTTGGCAAATTTAACAAATCTAAACTTAGGCAATACAAGTGTTGACGACATAACGCCGCTTGCAGGGCTTACCAACTTAACAAGTTTCCATTTGAGCAATAATCGAGTATCGCTTGCTAATTCTGCCATTTCAGAAGTCAATGCCAGCGATATACCGCCATTAGACTTATCACCACTCAGAGAGCTTGCTAATTTAACGCATCTAAGCCTTGCAAGCAATCAAATAGTTGATGTAGCACCGCTTGCAGGACTTAACAATTTAACAAGTTTGTTTCTTTCGGATAATCAGATAGTTGATATATCGCCATTGTCAAGACTTACGAATTTATTATCCCTTACGCTTCAAGGCAATCAAATTGTTGACTGGTCGCCTGTGGCTCATGTCGATAGTGTTAGTGGACGACCATAGAAAAAATATAGCAAACCCGCTCCGTGCATTGGGGCGGGTTTTTATTTGCAAAGATTAACAGCAGAAGCCCACCATTGTAAAGGGGCTTTTGCGGCATAAAGATGAAGCGTTTTATTCCACAGTCCCCTTGACAATGGCGTTCTCCTGCTGTGTTTGGCGGTTATGCGAAACAAGCGTTAGCTTGCTCGCACAGCTCACAAAATCCAAACCAAAAGCAGGAGGACACCACCATGAAAAATCACAAGTATTTCAGCCCAGCACCACAGACAGCAGAGGAACTAAAGAAGCAATATCGAGAACTGGCACACAATCACCATCCAGACAATGGCGGTGATATTGAAGTTATGAAAGCGGTTAATGCGGAATATGCGGAGCTATTCCCAAGATTAAAAGACATCCACCAAAACAAAGATGGTGAAAAGTACACATGAGGATGGATAATATTGTTATAGAGGTTATAGGGTGCTTTGTCTGGGTATCTGGTAACACAAAACCATATAAAGAAATACTAAAATCACTAAAATTCAAATGGCACACCAAGAAATTTTGTTGGTATCTTGCTCCAGAAGATTATCGCAGACGCAGTAGAAAAGATTATGAAATGGACGAAATACGAGCTATGTATGGTACTAGCGGAACAATGAGCAGCGGCGGCACTACTAAGATTGAAAAGACTGGCGCATGAGGCTTGCCCCGCTCGGTATCGGGTGGGGTTTTTGTTTTGTGGTGCTGATTGTTGACTTTTATATCTAATTTTGGTATGATTTTGATATGGTTGATTTTGATTATGCGCTGGTATTGAAACACTTAAAATTAAAGAGGGAATAATATGAAGTTACTAAACCAAACTCAAGAAGCGGTGTTAAGATTATTTTTAGATTCATATGCACTTGATGAAACCGAAGACCTTTCGCTCTGTATAGATTACGACAAAAAGCCTGATTGGCTGCAATTTCTAGAAATAGATAAAGCCAAAAAGCGTCTTGAGCAAGAGGGTGTCTATTTGCAGTCATTTGTTAAAACTTTAGGAACTGGTGACCTTGTTTATTTAACCCCTCATGCACTTACATATTTTAGTGACAAAGAAAAATATCTTTCCGAACAAGGTAACAAAGCGACCTCTGGCACAACCACCATAAATTTTAATGCGCCAGTATTTCAAACCAATACGTCAGAGGAAAGTTTAATAATTAACGCACCACAGCATAACAACGGAGATAATGTCAAGTCATTTGGAGACAACGACACTAAGGCAAAGAAATGGAATATAGGTCATACCCTTACCCTTATTGGCATAATTGTTGCAACCTTAATTGGCTTGTTGGCTTGGCTTTTACCTAGAAATACGACAATGCCTCTTGCGCCCCCTGCTACTGGCTTGGTATTGAATTCAGTTGACGAGAATATTTCAGATGAAGAGCAAGAAATGCCTTCTATAGCTATTTCAGATATACCAGAAGTTCCGTATGAAGAAGAACAATATAACTATCCAGATAATTTAGAAGACATTCCAATTTCTGAAGGAATTAGACTAGCTCCTGTTTCTGGATATGTTACTTTAGAACGAGGGCGAGCGCATACTTGCGAAGTAACCCTGTTGACTTTTAGCCCAGTTAGAATATTTCCTTCGCATATACTTGTGAGTATAGCAGAACATGGCAATTCGCCAGATGAACGGTATATGAATAGCGGCTACGTGTTTCACTATTCGTTTAATGAACGTGAGTTTCGCTTAACTATTCATGCCGTAAACTTCATAAGCAATTACTGCATTATCGTTATACATGAAATATTGTCAGATTGATTATTGTGAGCTATGTGGTTTGCTCCACTCGGTATTGGGTAGGGGGATTTCTGTGATGCTGATTGTTGATTTTTTTGTTTAATTTGGTATAATTTTAGTATAGTTGCAATGTGAAGCTAAAAATCATTTCAATCGTATGGAGGACTATAAGTGAGTGGATTAATATATACTACAAGCTTGAATGATTTCACTAGAAAATACCTCGTTACGGGGAATGGTTTGCATGGCTTAACACAAAGGGGGTTTGAAATAGAACTCAATGCTGTATTAGGCGAAATTTCTGAGCAATTACTTTATTACAAAGGCATCTCGTTTTATGTGTATGGTGAAAATATTCCTCTTGCTATGCTAATTAGGGTTTTTGGAGTGCGTGGTTTGGAAAGTCTCTTTGAACAGGAAGCTGTCGAATTTGTATTTAATACACCAGCGGTTATGTATAGTGTTGATGATGTTAAGGGCATGATGCCCTTGGTGTCGAGTGCAGGCTTCACAACTAAGGCGCATAGTGACCCCGAAGAATCTGCAACTCTGGGACTGAAATGGTTATCAAATCCGCTTCACAAGCGGGTTGAGAAAAACATTATCAAAAAGGCCATTAAAGTATATAAAACGCCATCAGAGGGCATATCAAAAAGTGCTGCTAGTTTCGGTATTGACGGATATAACAACAACTTATTCGGCAAAATGGGATTACCGAAAGAAAGGGATATCTCTGACCTCAATAGAGCTGAACGAGAAAAATTATGTTCTTTTGCCCAAGAATGTGTAACGCTATCTATACTTTCGGAATTTAATTATAACTCGTTAAATTCGTTTCACACAGCAAAATTAATTGATATACAGTTGGAATTGCTTAAAAAAGCAGATAAAATAAAGGAGGCAACAAACAGCCTTTTTGAATTGGAGAATGTTCCTAATTTTAAAGCAATGGTACGAGATAAAGTTATCAAATATGAAGATATCCCGAAAATGCGTAAAAGCAGGGATGCCATGAAATTTCGTAACTGGGTTGATTCAGTATCATGCAAAACCGATAGCACAGAAATTGTAAGCGAGTATCTTAATTCTATAGAAAGCACAAAAGGCATTTTAGAAAAAGAGCCAGTAAAGTTATTGAAAACCATAAGTATCTGTGCTGTGTCGGGTGTTATAGGTGGGCTAATCTCAGGCTCAGGCGGTGCAATCATTGGCGGGGTAGCTGGCAAAGCATTAGAGCCAGCAGTAAATCTAGGCATAAGTGTTTTTGACGGATATATACTTAATGGCTTATTGAAAGGCTGGAATCCACGACATTATTTTACTAAGGAAATCAAGCCATTATTGAAAGCACAACAGGGTACATAAAATTCTTTCAAAATTCTTTCAAAATCAAAAGAAAATCAAAAGCCGAAGTCAAAACAAGCAACAAAAATTTTGGTGTTGCAAGCGTTGAAAACGGCTTAAAATAAGCATTTATCTACATTTAATTATTTTCTATTTCTGCTATGTACTACATTGTCAGAAAGCCTCAAAATCTGATATGGGTAACCATGTGGGGGTTCGATTCCCTTCTCGGGCATGGTTGAAATCAAAGGCTTTCCGTACTTCTGGGAAGCCTTTGATTTTTATCAGATTTCAATCTCTGCCCCTCTGTCTAACACTTTTGCCGCCGTTTAGCGCCCAACCGAAAATGACTTAAATTTCTCGCTCAAGTTATTTGCGATTTTGGATTTGTCTTCCATATCCAAATGGGTATACAAATTCATCGTTACAGAAATATCTCGATGGCATAACCAACCTTGAATGTCTTTTAAATCAAAACCTAGAAATTTCAAATATGATGCCGATGAGTGCCTCAAATCATGGAATCTGGTATGAGGCATGTTGTTTTTCTTTAGTAGCAGGGCAAAGTTTTTGGTACAGTCCTGTTTGTGGACGGTCTTCCCAACGATAACAACGGTATGCTTGATGGCTAGAGTTTTGCTTTCAAAATCTATCGCATCCCATCTCAACCCTAAAATCTCCGACCTACGAAGGCCATAGAAGATCGTTAGTAAGATAGCGATTTCAAGCGAGTCACCTTTAGAAACTTCCAGAAGCTGTTCAATCTGCTTCTCATTATAGTGCTTTGCCCCTGTATATCGCTCTTTCTTAGGCATCTCGATGCGCCTTATGGGGTTAACTGCAATGATGTTTTGCTTAACGGCAGAATCTAAGCACTTCGAGATGTTGGCGAGGTGCTTTCTCACCGTATTAGCCGAAAGACCGCTTTTCATCTTGTCGTTGACATATCTCTGGATAACAGCAGGGGTTACATCTTTGACTTTCATCCTTTTGCTTTGAAATATGGAGGAATACGCAGAGCCAGAGTACAGCTATAACTGTTATACGTTGTAGATGATATTGAGTGTTTTAATGTCTCTAGCCATGTTCCATGAAATCGGAGAAATACATATCCTTTGTTAAATCAACGCCATTTTCATCATATTCAACCAATATTTCAACGAACTTTTTGTTTGCCAACCTCTTATTATTTCCGGCTTTGGGTATTTTGGTATCTACCCATTTTAACCTCCTTTTGCCGTACTCGTCATATGCGTTTAGTACCGCATGATAGTTCTTTCTATTGCTCTTTGTTTGTGTGCTTCCGGTCATGAATAAACTCTCCTCTCAAAATACAGAGCGGTCTATCCATGCAATACTTGACTATTCAATTGTATCACATGGGTATAACCTTGTACATAAAAATCTAGTGACCTAACGCTCTTTAATATAGTTCTTGATGATATAGGCTTTTGGAATACGAAACTCCCGACCAAACTTAATAGGCTTTCCGAACTTACCCTCTCTAATTTCTTTGTAGAGTTGGTTTTATTTGCTTACTCATCACTTCCACCAGCCTTCTCATAAAGATAATGCCCAGCAATAACACTAACCCGATTATGACTTAAAGCACGAGAAGCTATCAGCATAGCTCTCTTATCATAAACTGCGCCCTTCAAATCACCTCGACAGTATATCTATCTTTCATAGGTGTTTCGCTTACTGGTCGAGCATATAAGTTGTAAATGTTTTTACAATAGTCAGCGCTATAGGAATGGATATCAGCTCTGCTAGGGATTTTATTCCAAACCAATTGACCAACAGGCGTATTTTCCATCCTTGAAATAACCGTATGCACAATAGTTTCGTCGCTTGATACAATAGGGCACTCTCTCACTCAGCCGCTTTGCCTTTGATATCAACAAGTTTATGTCTCCCTGCCACTTCATCAAAACCAAGATTTCGGGTTTGAGATACTTAATCTCATGCCTACGCAACCGTGTAGACTTGCAGAAATCTACAAACTCTTTATTCCTGCTCTCTGAAAATATAGGCTTTACCTTTGCCGCTATTCTTGCACTTACGACTCCGGGTAATATTTGTTCTACGACGCGCTTGCGTAGGAATAAAATCCGTAGTCGAGCATCCGTAAAGTTTGGCTAATGAGCAAGCTATTAATTTTTGTGTGTATGGGCTATATTCGTCGTCAATATGACGTTGCAAGTAGTCATCAACGTAATTTACGAGCATCACCCAGCGAACGGCTTCCATGCTGTGATTTTACTCATTTAACAAACGCGCGGCATTTGGTAAGATAATTTTGATATGTGCTCCATGAGTAAATGCCATTTTAGCCACACCTTGCCGTTTAGCATCATATTTCGATTCATTTATACACAGCTTACTTTTCAAAACCTCTTGAACCTGATGAACGAGATTTTTATTTTTTGGCATAGAAAAATCCCTTTTAAATTCGAAACAATTAAATAACAATAAAAAACAGAAGCAAAATAGTTATGCATCACAACCGTTAAGACGAAGCACGAGCTGTTTACATCTGCCCGGTGATGAGTGTTTGTATTAAGGTCACTATGCCTTGGTGTTTTCCGATAAGGTCACCACACCTCGGGTTCTTACTTGTTTTTTGCGGGCATTTGTGCACGCTTTTCGTTGGCTTTATGGTGCAAACTTATTTCACACGTGTTCTCCCTACGAATTTGCGAAAACTGCACAAATGAGCTCGTCGATAAATCTGGATTGGTCGAAAAAACGACTCAACATGGATTATGAACTATGGCCACAGGCTCTTTGAGGTTTTTGCAAATCCTTTGCATACTCTTTCGTTTCGAATTTTTTGCAAGCTCATCGCAAATCAATAATAAACTCCAATTCCGTAACACACTCTTTTTCGCCCCAAAAAACAAAACAACAAAAAAGGAACAAACCAAGCAATATCAATGATATCACTCATGTTCATTCCTGAAATTATTGCGCCAAAAGATTATGGTTATTCAATTGCTCCCATCACATGTACAATAAAATGCAAAGAGTCATCTAGACACACTTATAATGTTGTTTACATCAATTCTAAACCCATATGGGCAATTGTGGCTCGTGTTTAATACGACTAACTAACGTAGCTCAACAACGATAAATACATCACTGTCGGTAAATGTGCAATCTGGATGTCTTATACAATCTGGAAATCAAATATACACATATAATACCAGAAATTGAAATTTTGGTCAAGTGTTTTTTCAAAAAATTTATGCTAAAACGTCGAAACGCTCTTCGAAGAACCTATGTTAAAATTAAACAGCCATTACCCATTCATTGTATTTTCGAGTCAAAACCTCACAAAGTCAGAATTTCAACCATTCAAAAACTGCGTAACAGCAGAAAATCAGTCATTAATAAACAATTAACGATAATTCATTCCAAACCCAACCAAAGGAGTAACCGGACACACAAAAAAGCGTGGTCGCCGGCAATTCCAAGCACAATCATTTCCAAAGATGGGAAGATAGAGCATACTCCCAAATGGAATACTGATCTGCAACTGTATAATTCGAGTCTTATTGCTGTAATCCGAAAAGTTATGTATACTATACTATCATAAAACAAACAAAAGGGAAACGACAAAAAGTGTCATATGAATTATATCGCATCGTAGAAATTTTAGCACACCAGGATTTTAACCGTTTATTCTGCATTTTGCAAATGTCAGAATAACCGTTGAAATCACGTCGGATGATCAGAATGTTTTGCTTGAAAATCGAAAATTTTTGTAGTACGATTGACATAGATCGCCCAAAGGAGGAATAGGATGTTTGAGAAAACGACGCATACTAGAGCAATCTCTCATGACGAGGCTTTTCAAGAATATTGCCGCAATCAAAAGTTTCGTGAAATGCTCGATTCTGGGTGCTACATACGTATTCAGGAGAAATTTGTACTCAATTCTCCTGAATACGTACAGCTTAATGGCAAGGATTTGGAATTAACTGATTACGCTTGGGACAATTTACCAGAATGCTCGTTGTTGTTCAAGGCAGTAATTCGAAATGAGGACGCCTCTGTCGCTAAGAATTTCGAGCCTCCAAGGATTACCAGAAGAACACATTTTGCGACGGCGGCAGAAGGAATGAAGTGGCATAGTCATGTCAACGATATTCATAAAGAAATTCACACCAAATTTTTTGCCTCTTTTGGCTCAAAAGACTGGAGAGATGAAAGTATAAATTGCTGGGATATGTTAAATCGTTTTTTTGACGTGCTTGAAATACAATATCCTAATAAATTTATAGAAGATACCTTTCTTGGACGTCACTACTATGACCGCGCAAAAAATGAGCCCGCTCGAAAGGGCAGCACTAGGCCTGCAAAAGAGGCATTAATAGCCTTTTCTCTCGCATACGATCTTCCGTTGGAAATAGTCGCCAAGTTTATGGATAAGGCAGAATATACTTTTAATTCCGACTTGTCAAGCAAGAATAGATGCTACAAATATGCGCTAACCGGCATGGTAGGTGAACCAATGGAGATAAAGGCAAAATGGCTGGCAGACAATGGAGCTCCCATATTTTCTAAAAAGGAACAGAAAGAAATTGATTCGAGAGTTTCTGAATCTTGATGATAGCGCGATCACCCGCCTAGAGGCGTTCTTATTGACGCAGGACATCCCCCCAAGCGGGTGATTTTCTATTTTATCTAAACTTCTCCTAGGCGTAAAGTTATCTCTTAATATCGTTGATTGAAAGAGACCGGCCGCCCTCTGTACTCATAATGATCATTTTCGCCTTCGTATCACCTTGCATGGACGCCCTATTAAGCCAAGCCAAGCCCTCCTTAATACTCTTTTTTGCACCTAGTCCATTAATAAAAAAATATCCTAACATACGTTGCGAAGGCGCATGATTCTGGCCAGCCGATTTCTCAAACCAAAATACAGCGGCCTTATATAGTTCATGCAGCTCCTCTGTATCTTTTCCATCATGATTTTCTATGAGATCCATAAGATAGTCAAATAGCTCATCATTACTCATATAATCTAAATTGCTCATGTCTTCGAGGTTTTCCAGTAATATCGGTAATGATTCAAGCAAGAACTTATGTATGCCTAAATCACTTGGTTGAGCCTCTGTGAGATTACCAACAAGACTCATTGCCTCCCGAACCAATCTTCCAACGGACGAAATATCTTTAGCAAATAATCTTGCGAAAGATATTTGCACATAAATAAATGCCAGCTCAAAGTTGTTACTGCCATCCACAAGGCTAGCCGCATTATTCAGGCACTTCTCAGCGCTGTCGAGGTCACTGATGCGAATGTACGTCATTGCCATTCTCTGATATACATCTACAATTCCTTTCGTATCTGCAAAACTCCTATAAATAAACAAGGCGGACTTCAGATTGCTAATGGAATCATCAAAGCACCCAAGTTCGCTCAAAACGGAGCCCTTCAATGCAAATCCTCCAGCTTTTCGGTATTGATATTCTTCTTCCCCAAGATCATCAATCATGCTTAAATGATCATCCAATATGCGGATAGACTCATCATAACGCTCTTGTTTTGCGTAAATCATGCCTACATGATACAACACCATGGCTTTGCGATATTTATCGCCGTTTTCCTTTATGCAATCAAGTGATTTTTGATACATCAACAAAGCCTTTTCAAGATTATTTCTTTGGTTTTCTAGATTACCCATCTGGAAATATGTAACTGATAATCCTTTTTTGTCATTGAATTCCGCGAAAATCTTAATTGAATTCTCATAGTATTTTTGGGCTATATCAAACTTACCACTCTCTTCGGCACATACTCCAAGCATATGAAAAGATGCACCCGTATGATCACGCATGTTTGCCCTTGATAATATATCTATTATTTGTAAATGCAATTCACTCGCTTCATCATATCTTTTCCTTGTGTACTCGTAGTTCGCAATGCCCGTCATTAGCGCAACGGCACAATCGTCCATCCCGTCGGATTTGGACATGTCCAATGCATTACGAAAATTTGGCATATACTGCACAAAAATTGTGTTTCGACCATCCATTTCCATTTGTGAATTTTCTTCCGAAAGCATCGCCATACTCCTTGCAAAAGATAATATGTCATTTTTGGCAGCGGGATACTGTTTTTTAAGCAAGGGAGATATCGAGGGATGCAACTTGTATAATCCACTTACTCCTAATTCATAGCTCTGATCCTGATGTACACACATTCCGGATCGCATTAACGCCTTAAAGCACCCCTTTACATTGTCAGTCGAATATCCATTATATAAAAGCATATCTTTTATATAATCTTCGCAAACATACGCTTCATGCAATCCGATCAACCTCAAGACAGTATCAAAGCTATCTTTGATCTCTGTCAAGTTGCAATAGCGTATCTGTTCTATTTGTTTTAAAATGTCGTTATTTTCACCACGTTTAAGCAAACCCGATATCTCCGATAAAAGTTGAGTTGATGCTTTATCTGAGAACTTAGTCATTATTTGGCATATCATCAAAGGGTTGCCGCTTAATCCCTCGAGCATATTTCTGATTTCCCCATCAGCCCAGTTTGCAATGTTGCCATTTTCGCTAGAAACAAGACGAATGTATTCTACAAGCTCATCTCCAATTAACCCTTTTAAGCGAAGGGCACCTTCTTCAAATTTCGGTATGGCCATCGTGCTTATTACCATCACTTTCGAATCGCCACCTTGCATCTCGGAAACAAAATCAATAAGAATTTTATTGCTATCTTCAAAAGCGTAGCTTAACTCGAAATTATCCCACACAATCATCGTGCACCTAGTTTCCAAAGTTCTCTTAATCACATCAATCTTTTGCCTCGTATCATTTGCATCAAATGTAAACCCGCACATAAAACACAATACCATAAATCTATTCAGCATATAAAACACAAATAAAACCTCCGGGAAGTGGTGAGATATGGCGGGATATCATAGGAAGCGGTGAGACGCAACGAAGGTGCGGGCGTGAAATCCGCCCCATTTCACCAATGATGATGACAAACTCAATAGCAAATCTCTACTGTGTCACACCCCACGCCTAACTACCCAAACAAAAG
>Ga0131853_10019325_pt1 | contig 12400 bp, 8 predicted proteins | sample TergutLab28metaG_FD_92764 | JGI IMG/M metagenome (GOLD analysis project Ga0131853, IMG submission 92764) | Labiotermes labralis P1 segment gut microbial communities from Petit-Saut dam, French Guiana - Lab288 P1 (version 2) (version 2) | ecosystem: Host-associated > Arthropoda: Insects >...
AGCATAAAATAATGTAGGACTAAAGTTACTAAGATCGACTGTATACGAGGTTATCTGGTGGCATGCTGTTTTGTTTATGTTACGTCCGTCTGGTTCGGCCCGTGTTCCTCCCCCGCTGTGAGTTTGACAAATATGTGCAATTAGTTGGTTTTAATAAATATTGTTATCACATTGCACGGTAATAAAATGAAAATAATTGGTGATGGTGTTTACCTTCCTGAGTGATGTGCCCATTATTATATACAAGTCTGTAACCACTGATAGGAGTTTTCCCTTTATTTAACCAATGTTTCCTTTACAATATTTTTCACACCACAAGGAGGTATTTTACGCGTATGCTTTGTGATCCATAAATATAATGAAAGCAAATTGTTCATAAGTCAGTTATGTTTAAACAGTCAGTGAGCCGGTCCCAGTAGCCGCACGGTCTAAGGGGTGGTTCTGAGGCCGCTCGCCTGCTGAGATTATGGGTTCGAATCCCACCGGGGGCATGGATGTCTGTCTGTTGTGAGTGTTGAGTCTTGTAAGGTAGAGGTCTCTGTGACGAGCTGATCACTCGTCCAGAGGAGTCCTACCGACTGTGATGCGTTGTTGTGTTTGATCTAGAAACCTCGTGAATGAGGAGGCCATGGCCCACTGGGGGCTGTTGCGCGCCCCAAAGAAAGTCAGTGACATAAAAATAAATACTTGGTCTCCACTTTGTTACTGCTTCATTAGCACATATTTGCTTTCATGTTTATAGTAGGCGTATATTTTTAGAGATGTGTGCTCTTAAGTAATATCGTGTTTATATTATGCTTACGTGGCGCAGTTAATTGAGGCACTGCGCTACAAGTCGGAAGGTCGCGAGTTCGATTCCCGACGGTGTTATTGGAATTTTTCATTGACCTATTCCTTCCGACCGTACTATGGCTTTGCGGTCGACTCAGCCTCGAATAGGAATAAGCACCAGAGGTATCTTCTGGGAGATAAAGGCGACCGGTACTTAAGGCTGACAACCTTACCACCTACACATGCCGTCTGTCTAGAAATTCTGGGCGCCCTAATGTCCTGTTCAAGCCTGTGTAGGTATAGCTCTACCTTTTCTTTTTCCTGTTACATTATTATTTATTGAACGATAGTTGTGTTATTCCTGATGTTTAGATATGGTGGCATGCGAGTATTTGAAATTGAATGTGAGGCTAAGATTCATTGCCTATCTCTATGTAGGCTACGATCGGTATTATTATGCCTTCTGTAAGTTGTCGGCTTCCTGTAGAAGTGCGCTGTGTTGCGGGTGTTTCAGAGGTACATGCTGCCTAAATCTTCATTCTGCTTTCTCATTATAATCACTTCGACAGTGAAGATGAGGACTGTATATTCTTCTGGAATGTCGACAAGGTATCGCAATTCTGCCGAGTTCCAACACCCCAGGACATGATCAACGTTAACTGGGTACCACCTTGAGATATTAAAACAAATTATGTTCATATTTTATCTCATATAAGCAAGTAGTTATTAATGAAAGCAGAAGATGGCGGCAGTAAAAGACATACCGTTACATCTTCTTTTGGACTTTGCCCATCGTGTAACAGATATATAAACAATATTCTTTGAGTCTCGTGGTTACCGTTTAATTTTTCTGCAGCATTTCCCACTTGCAAATCGCGAACCAGTTCTGTTCTCAGAGGCTTGCCTACATTTGTGAGTGCTTCAGTGGTACACACTGACTGAGAATAGTTTGATGTAAGGAGTCCAACAGATTAGTTGGTTCTTGCATGAAGATGGAAGCAGAGCCGGATTCCGAAACGTAGTGTTTTAGTGTTTATACATCTGTTACACGATGGGAAAAGTCCACAAGAAGAAGAATGTATCTGTGTGTTATACAGCGTCGTCCAAACCTTATAGTTTTGAGTTGAACATTTTTAAGCGTCGTGCCGAAATTTTGCCTCGCTGTTTACTACTTTCAAACAAGATTCTGCAAGAAGCCAGTACAAGTAAGAACAAGTAACAAGAAATCCAACCACATCACATGTACAATATGACATGCTGCCAACATACCTCAAAAACAACTATAGACAAAAAGTAACTTTATTAGGTACGAACTTGCTCCCTGATGATGGTTTTATAAAAAAAACCGAAACATGTTGGAGTTTTAATATCATAATGTTTTATCTTTTAATGTTTTTAATGTGTTAGCATTAATATTGATCGATTTACAAGTGCATACGTTGGTGAAATAAAAAGTGAATCGAAGATTCTACAACTTTCCGTTACAATTTTGGCACACATTTTAAGTGACAACATTGGTAACAACAACGACAAAAACAACGACAGTATCGATTCCTTGACTTGAAGGTATTTTAACAATTTTTTTTTCTAATCGATTTAAATTCGTTTAATATACGTCTGTTGCTTGACCTTGAAATTGTGGAGAGACAAACGGAATTTAATACGACCCTGCTTTTCATTTGTCTCCATTGTTGAGATGAGAATGCTGCAAAGTTTGTATGTTGACCTGAAAGGATAATGCGGGCGGATGGAGGTTGGCAGACATGTCAAAAAAAAAAAGAAAAAAGAAAAGAACTGAGTTGCAGGCCTAGTGGAGAGGAACACAAAAGAAAATCAACGTACCTTGATAAACTTTGGCTCTTTCCCATCACCGGAGTTCATTTACGACTAATTGCCTTTACATATAGCGGAATTGTGCATAGCCTCCTTCTTTCTCTGTGAGTGGGGTCATCCCTTTGTATTTGCAGAACAGAGCACCTGGTCTACCATTTATATGCGCATTAGATTGCTCTAGTGAACTCCAATGCTTACATTTAGGCACTGGCAGTGTTGACTTGTTTTGTGACTTGCGGCGGCTTGGTGTTCCCATCTCGTCGTGGCGAATGCAGTAAACCTCGTGTTTCTGAATGTTGAAACGAGCGCTGTAAGTACAAAGAAAAACAAGACCGGCAATATTCGTACGTATAACGTAACATTGTGGGCCGTTCGCGTTACCGTTTTGCAATGGAAACACAACGAAGCAGTCTGCGTGTGTTGCTGAATTACATGGTCACTGCCAACTATATCAAAATATTGATTGTTGCACAACAGTGCTTTTAATGTTCAATTTATATAACTGGCAACAATGCAAATTATATATACCTGTTTTGGAAAGAAATTATATTTCAACTAATTTGTACTCTCTTCACATTTATTTTTTGGGTGTGTCAGTGGCGTTCTTTAGACCTACAGTTTGGCTAAACAGATCGCAGTAATACCCGTAATTGGTTGCATATTTTCTCTGTTTTATACAGTCTGTTATACACAATTGGTTTTAATATACAGTGTGTCCCACTCGCTACCGAACCCGGCATTTCTTTAATAATTTTACCACTAATGAGGTTATTGCAACGAATTTTGAAGTGGACTACAGACACATTCCTCTTCATTTCTCACACAACGAACGTACTCCTGTTCAAATTTCCTTGCAATATCTTCATTGGTGTTACAATTATTAAAGAAATGCTGGGTTCGGTAGCGAGTGGGACACACTGTACCACCATCCCAGATAATTTTTAACCTTTTAATGCTGAGACAGTCACACAGATTTCAATATATACAAACATACTTATTTTGCATTCCTGTAACACAGTGTGTAAGCATTTGGGATCCCACAATGCATTGAAAAATATAGATAGCTCTTGGATCTGTTTCTTCAGAGGGTCTGAAGATTACCTAATAAAGGTCGAAACATGTCGCCCTGACAATACACTATTTTTACTGTATATAAATTAAAGTGTTGCGTTATTGACTGACACGTTGTATTTATATATTTTCTCGGGTTTTGTGTTGCCGTAAAGCATTTCACGAGATCAGACGGAAGTTACATGAATCAGTTATTAAGGAATAAATATTGAATATTGTGAGTGTGTGTGTCTGTGTTAGTTATCCAGTACGAAAAGCGCACTTTACTAAGCAGCTTTATGCTATCGTACGTGGCCTGTCCGGCTGTACCATACTTTCCCACATTATCTTATAAACGGCACGTTTATCAGAAAAAAAATGGTATTAAACATAGAATGTGTGATTTGATTTTCTCTACAACTTTTATCTGAAACATTTCTTATTCTAAGAAGAAATTAGCGACATACTATCATAAATGTACACAGGTCTTCATGTAAAGTGGGGGCCTGTTCGTTATTTTTGTCCGAGTTTAGTCGCACTTATATATTATCGACATATTTTCGAAAAATCCCCAAATTTATACATGCCCTTAAGAGCAGATCTTGTTAACGGATCGTTGTATAAAATATATATATGTATTATTGTGGAAATGAAGTCAAATATTACTACCAAATCAATAATCTCGCCCAAAAAACATTTCGGCAGAAAATCTAAATTCACACAAATCCCACATAACGCTGTCAGGGGTCCATTTGGGGCGGGGGGGGGAAGTAACTTGCAACCTGTACTAATGTCATGCTAACGTCATTGCTTATTTAACCTGGGAATTCGTATGAAAAAATTTCGAAGCTACGTACATTGTCTGAATAGATCAAACACACGACGTGTTCACGTAGCGTATCTTGTATTTCTATAACTATTATTTTCAATTCGAATTACAAGAAATCGGCCCATATGACGTGTTTGACTTATCCATCCAGTTACCATCTCAATTTGTAAATTTCGCTCATATGGCTTCCCAGTAACTTTGAATATACCATCCTGTCAGACGCACGTGACTAGGTGCCTCGCCATCCATTTAAGTGGGGTCTGGAAGAGATTCATCTTTAGGAAATTTGTGTTATTTTTTAAATAAGAAACAGAGGGGAGAATTCATAAACCAAGTAGCTAACTTCAAGTGTTACCTGTCGCCAGTACCATCTAGAATTGGTTATTAATACACTACTCTCCTTTGGACTGGATTGGGCTGGCCCAGGATAGAGACAGGTGGCGGACGCTTGTGAGTGCGGTAATGAACCTTCGGGTTCCGTAAAATGCGGGGAATTTCTTGACTAGCTGCAAACCATTTAGCTTCTCAAGAAGGACTCTGCACCATGGAGTAAGTAAGTACTCTCCTTTGTACTTCGTTATAATGATTGATAGCCAAACTGCAGGAAGATGTAAATTTCAGACATACACATAGGCGTATATGTGCTTACAGTCTTAGTGGTTACTGTTTCGCGGAAAAGAGTAATCAGGATTAGAGGCATTATTCTTCTTATTGCACTAACCCCATAGGTGGAAGAAGCAGGCAATCGTGAATGAAAACAGGTTATAACGCACTCTATAAGGAAATAACAGGAAAGGAATTGCAAACGGAAGAAAAGCGAGAGAAGAAGGAAGGAAGGAAAAGGGCAAATTTGAAGAAAAAGAACACTATGGCAGTTTCAAACTTGCGCTCTGACTTGTTGTTTTGAACGGAATACTACAAGAAAACAACAACTTCTTGCGGAAGACGATAGGACAGCAAATTGCCTCTTGAAATCTGATCCATGTTCTACAGCAGTGCCAGAGGTGGGGCATTATCCAATGAAAGGAGTCCCTTGTTCCCAGTCCGCCCTCTTTGTCTCCATCCATCCCTAGCTCCCTAGTTCCCGTCAAAAGGGCAACAGAACGATTGTAGGAGTCATATGATCCCCAGCAACTCCGCCTTCTCGTGCTTGGAATCGTGCAAGAACGACATAGCCACCCATGGGAACATCAACACGTGCATCCTGACAACCTGTTTGGGTGCTTCAGAGCGGGCGTTTCATATGGTAGCCGGAAGCCAAACGATACAACTGCAGGAACAGAAAGAAAAGACTGCTTGGTGAACTTACCTAATAAACGCAGTTTAGAAAAATTGACACGAGAAAGGTTATAAGGTCGTCCAGACAAAATAGATTCGAACAGTCGAACAGTAACCTTCACAGTGCTCGCACCCTACAACGCAGCGCCCCACAACCGCTACCAACCACACCCAGCAGAACCAGCGCAGCACACCACGTGCAGTAATACACGTCTTATTCTCCTGAAGATGGGCATAATGGTGCCCGAAACATGTTGAGACAGTATTGATAATAAACATCTAACTGTTGCATCTTGTTGGTTTTCTCTCTCACTTCACAATTTGCTCACGATGCACGGTCACAGAAACCTAAAACCTAAAACCTAAAGATTCTTATAATAAAACCAAATACATGCACCAATTTCTCAAATTTATTTTTGGAATAAAACTCTACGTGTTTCGGATAGTTCCTCTGTCCATCATCAGGAGTTTTTCACTGTACACACAGCAATGGTGTATGACATACACCATTGCTGTGTATACAGTGAAAAACTCCTGATGATGGACAGAGGAACTATCCGAAACACGTAGAGTTTTATTCCAAAAATAAATTTGAGAAATTAGTGCATCTAGTTAGTTTTGTTATAAGAATTTATCACGATGCACGGTCACCTGAACGTCAAAAAAGAAAAAAATAGACTTTCAAAATTTATTTTAATACGTTTGATTCCACAAACAAAAGTTTTGTGTTAGTCACAGTTTTCAAGGAAACCGTGATGGTTATTTTTCAAGTGTAACGTGTTTACAAGTTCAGCAACAAAACAAAAAATAAAGGAGATGTGCGCTTTTTTGGGATTTTACGTAGCGTGGAATGGTACTTTCTTACCGACGCTTCGGATCAACCTATCCGTCCCATCCTCAAGGATCAAGCAGTTTTTCTTGGGGCTGCTTGACCCTTGAAGTTGGGACCGACCGGTTGTTCCGAAACGTCAGTAAGAAACCATCATTCCATGCTGCGTAAAATCCCAAAAGATCGCAGATCTCACTCACATCGCGGCGGAAGCCTGAAATCACGCAGAAACAAAGGAATGGCGCCTTTTACTGCGACAGAGAATTTCTTCTGTCAGTAATGATTTGTACCGTACGTGACATAATTCTTGCGGTCGGCGCAAACATGGTCATTGCATGTAGCAGTTATTGTGGAAGGGAAGTTACCATTTGTTCCCACTCTGCTTTTTTAAACAAATGGATAGAAATAAAAGGAATACACCAAATATTAGTACCATTATTTCTAATGTAATTAAATCTAGGTTTCAATACAGAGACCCTCAAATATATGGTAATGCTATAATGAATACCCTTAATCAAATTAACCAGAAGTTTACAAGCAATTTTCCGGTTTTTTTCGCTTCGAAAAAGCTCTGACTGCCTCCGTGGACCATGCTTTTCACTATATTTTTTTTAAGAACAACTTTGGCGTACTGTAGCAAAGACGCAAGTGAGACAGCCCAATTTATGTATAGTTAGAAGTAATAAACTAATTTAATTGGATGTAATATATTCTGTGTCGTCCTTCCTGTTCCGAAGCGCCGAACAATTGATCAAACACTGCCAAACATGGCTGCCAGACCTCCACACCCATCCACATCTGTCAGGCCTTTCATCCCTCTGGTAGTACGGATTAACAACAGCAGAAGCGCTTCAGTCGCTACCACTGTTTTAAATCCGTGTCTATTTCCCTGCACAATATTCAAGTTACCATGTATCAGACCGGAACACCTGCATACGTAACTTCCAGAAAAGTTAAGATGGTTGCCGGGTTCGCTTTGTGTTTGCTTTCTTCCATAGTTTATCTTTGCTGGTGTTGAAAGTTGCAAGTATTGCAATTGGCGTGTTATATGTATTACAATTACGTAATGTTTGTAATACCTGGCTAATTAATTATTGTTACTGAACGTATTCGATAACATTTCCGAGGGATTTTAAGGTACAACTTGTTGGTGAAAGTGCTTTTTCGCGTACTGCTTGGCACTGTGAGGTAATGGAGGACATCTCTAAGCTTAAGTAAGGTTTAAAGCAGTTTATATCTGGTAATTCTGCGTTTTCGAAAAATGGTTTACGAAATATTTTGAGCTAATAGAATCCGATTATTACTAATTTCAAGCCACATAAAATCGGGAAATTCTTAGTTTCTTCTCACGCATTGGTTTGAAGACTTTTACGGACGACCTTCTCTCCTCCATGCTTCTTGAATTCCTAATATTTTCGACTTGTAATTTATTCTGCATAAAGTAACTTGGCCAGTACATTCACTCCATATGTCTAAATGCTACCTCATTGTATTTGTCTAATAATGTTAATTGTTTAAAAGACTTGCGTCGTATTGTGGTTAACCTTTTGACGCCTAATGTCAACTATAGTGGTCGTACCGCACCGCTAACCTCTAAAGTTGCATTTCATATATTTATTCAACAAATATAGGTACTGAATGTTTTAAACACGGTATATACTGTCCGTTTTTTTCTATTCAAAACGCAGTTTGTTTCATAATTCTAACACATTTGGTTCCTGTATTATTCACATTTTATATACAGGATGTGCTAAAATAAAAAAAAATAATTCCGGCGCCAAAAGGTTAACAAAAAAAGTCTACTTGTGTAGTCAGAGAAGCGCCATTTAACCATGTACGTAAATGTTTACTGTTTGAACACTGCTATGGCAAAACAAAAATCAATAGGCTGTACAAACCTACACTACAAGACACCGTTTACAACCAGTCCGTCTGTTTCAACAGGTAGACATGTGCCAGACAACCAAAATAATTAGTTCGGCTACTGAAATTAATGTTAAAAAACACGTGTTTCAGTAATTTATGGATCATTCATAGGTATGTGAAGGAAGACATCGCGAAGTGCTAGAATGAATGTATAATAAAATCAATTATACGCCAGCACTATATATTTATTTATACATAAGGCTACATGTTTCGACCTATCAGTCGGCCATCTTCAGGCCTACATAGCAGACTAAGTCACTGGTGCTGTGTGCACATTAGGATCCCAATATGTCTACATTAATAAAACACATAACATCTCGTAAATTTCTTTGCCGAGGACGAATGAAATGTGTAATATGCATTTATCTGGTTAAAATATTTAAAAAACATAGGTTGAAATTTAACAATTAAAATAGTCCATATCATCACTTTGGTATCCTGTAGGAGTGTGTGGTTCTGATGTGGTATTAACAGCAACGTGCGTATACATACGTTTAACCTCCTTCATATGTACCGGTTGAAGTTTTAGAAATAAGTATTTTGATTGTATAATAAGAACTAAAGACACGTGCATTTTATACATAGTTATATAAAAAATGTAAGCGTTTGGGATCCTACAACGAACTTTAAACATTGCTAAGTAAGGATCTGTATCTTAGAAGGGCCTGAAGATGATTCTATAAGAATCGAAACGTGTTGCCGTGAGTAATGAAAAACACAATAAAATTTTGTTGTGTTTGACTGATACATTATGTATTAATATACGTGCATATAGATGTTAGTTGTTAAAGAAGCAGATAAATTTAGAAAACGATGCTGCGTGAAACAGAACGTGAAATGATGGTTGTACTTCGGGTTTTTACTCCAACGTCTATAGTTTATTCCGAAGTCTTGAAGGAACGCACTGATTCTGTCTTCAGTGTGACAGAATTTGGTGCAGGTGGGTACTGAAGTGACTGGAGGAATGGGTGTCCATGAATTTGTTTAGTAAGACATATAAAGGAGGGTAAAGAGGGACAAAATTGGCCGTGTGTTCATTCTACTCACGAAAAACACAAGATTTCCCCTAGTTGTGCTGAAATTTATTCATGTGTATCAGCAGTTTAACCTAAGCTTGTTTCTATTTGACACACTTTCTTGTGCTCAGTTCCCCATTCAACTGTGACGTAAGCTTGATGGCAATGTACAGTGGTGGTGGTTGAAGACAGGCTGGCAGGTGTCGCGTCTGCTCGATCCTAAAATCACGTACGTTCAATTGCCTGTGTTGGAAATGTTATGTCTCACAAATATAGGCTTATTCGTGTGTGTGTGTGTGTGCGTGTACTGTGTATGACGGACCATGACAGCAAGAACTTATACACCGTCCTAGTGAACTTGGGTAATGTAACACACGAAGCAGCGTCCATTCAACGCAGTACTTCAAGCCTGGGACCTGGCAGTAAGAAGGGAGTCAAACCGTAAGTTGAACTGGTCATTATTAATAATAACACTCTTATTTGTTTTGTAACTTAAATGATATGTATGCAAAGCTAAACATTTTTGTGTTACTGTACAAAGCTTTGGGTGGGTTTTATTTCTGAGCAAAAGTAACGGATTGTTACTGACATTTAAGCACTGTGTGATTCGTACAAACGAAACAGTTGTTGTGGTTGAAACTGCATTAGCATTTTGTTTTACTGCAGTAACTAAGTAGGCCTTGTCGCTTTTAGACACATATTAACGTAATGCAAGAATAAATTTGCCTGCATTTTAACAGATTTTCATAATAATGCACCTGAATTCTTAAAGTTTTTCGCTGCTATACTCTATGTATGTGGTCTACAGAGGGACACGAATGCATGTGACGCGTCAGTATCCACACATTGTTTTATAATGATGTCATGAACAGCTGTTGGACTTATAACGCACGTGTAATTAACTGAATTCATATAACTGATAAAACATACACGAAATGGGATTTATTAAGCATATTATAATGATGTGTGGGTCGGATAGCTCAGTCGGTATAGCGACTGACTACGGGCTGGACGGTTCGGGGTCGAATCCCGGTGGGAACGAGATTTTCCGCCCGTCCAGACCGGCCCTGAGGCTCACCCAGCCTCCTGTAAAATGGGTACCGGGTCTTTCTCGGGGGTAAAGTGCAGCCAGGGCGTGCTGCTGACCTCTCACCCCCTTCTAGTGCCGCGGTCATGGAAGAGTAGAGCTATACCTCTACCCACCCTCTGGACCGGACCGGACCTGTAACGGGATCACTTTAACTTTTTTTATTATAATGATGTTTAAACTACGAAGAAAGTTGTGCCTGATGTTTCAGATTTGTTGCTGTGTTCGTCAACTTTCTGTTTTCTTGTCTTAATGACCCTGTGCGTACGGTGTTACCTTACAACGATTTAAAAGTTGCTTTTACGAATTGTGAAAAGCAATATTCTTATGTCGTGGCATTAATACAAATTTTCTGTACGTAATTTTTTGGGGGACAAGAGTCGTCTTTTTAACACTGGCTTTGCAGGTTTACTGGACAGTGTATCCATTATGATCTTTGAGTTGGACGTTTGCAGGCGATTTTGATTTGTATGAAGAAATGGTGTTTCGACAACACAATTGAAAAGTTTCTTCATTTTAAAATAAGTTTTTTTTCTAAGCAAAAATTGCAAATACAAGGAAGTCAGAAGAATAAAGACGCCAGGAAATATTCCAGATCCAAGAATTGTTAACTGTTCCTTTCACGAGTAAGGTGGGCATGTTTGATGAACTGCGTAGTACATTCTTAGCGAAGTTGAAGAAAATTATTGAACTGTTATTTGAAATTACTATCGAAGTATAGTTGTTATTTAAACGTTTCTTTTATTAGGTCCGATTGGTTTGCGTTTAGAATGATGGACGTATATATATATATATATATATAATATATACATATAAGCTTTATGTTGATGTACTTTCCATATAGCTTTAAATGTTTTGAAGGTATCTTCCTTTGCTTGGTCTATTGACACTGAATATCAGAGCGTAACTGAAAATTTTCATATGTCAAAAAATCAGGTGTACTTTTGACGGATTTGGGGTTATTTTGGGTTACAAAACCCAGATATCTAGAACAGAGGTGCACAACCCTGAACGCCTTATCGCCCGGGCGACTAAATTTTGTGCCGTGGAGCCTAATATTTGTCGATCCTCGTGTGGAACTTGCTTTATGTATTTGTTCTGACGCCTGGAATTTAGAGGTGGGTGCTGGAGTTTTGGAAAATTTGTGTACCCCTCTTCTAGAATACTGCCGTATTTGTCGCTGATAAAATTATTATTATGAACTTGTTTCATTGCACAACTCTTGACATGGGTTTAATTATATTAGATCAATTATGATTGCTAACCTTGACCTATATTTTTTCAAGTGGCAGCATTCTCACCCTTACTCCGGCTGCGCAGAAACGTAGGACAGTAAAGTGTCTGCACCTGCAATGTCTTCTGTGGGAACGACACTTAAGTTGATTTACTTTACCGAACAACTTTTCGAAACCGTTTTCGTATAATTCCAGTAATTCGGGTTTGAACAGATTATTACTTTATATTAAAGCAAAGAAGAATTTGTCTCAGCTTCTATTTAAGCACTACGCCATGAAGCCGTGTGGTGCTCCGGAGGTGTATTTGTACGCAATCTATCTTCAGAATGTAACATTTTCGGAATTTTTTTTTGACTGCTCAATTCTTACGTGTCACATTATAAGCAGCAAGGGCTCTTGATTGTTCCTTTTTTTTTTAAATTTTATATTTTGTGTTTAGGTTATATATTGTTTTTGACAGGCCAACAGTTCGCTTGTTTTCCTCAGTCATCTCCTTAGAAAATAGCACTCCTTAAGAACAGCACTATAGTTTACTAGGTAGGTTTC
>Ga0131853_10019326_pt1 | contig 12399 bp, 4 predicted proteins | sample TergutLab28metaG_FD_92764 | JGI IMG/M metagenome (GOLD analysis project Ga0131853, IMG submission 92764) | Labiotermes labralis P1 segment gut microbial communities from Petit-Saut dam, French Guiana - Lab288 P1 (version 2) (version 2) | ecosystem: Host-associated > Arthropoda: Insects >...
TGGCTGGCTTGGCTGGCTTGGCTGGCTTGGCTGGCTTGGCTGGCTTGGCTGGCTTGGCTGGCTTGGCCGGCTTGGCTGTTTTCTTTGTTCGTGGAAGTAGACAGAGAAAGAAGGAGCGAGAGAGTGGTTTGCTGTGGTGGTTAAGCTACCGTTAACTAGGTCGGAGTGTGTTGATTGAGGTACGGACAGAGGAAGGAGAGCCGTGAGGTGAAACGGGATTGAATAGGAAGAGATGAAATGACACGTGAGTGTACCCACATATGTATAACCACATCACCGACCAATCAACTGCCAGTATCTGTGAGAGTATATCACCAGGTCCATCTTGTTCGTTTCACAGACGATTCAGGTGTCATCAGCTTTCCACGGATATCCGCTCCTTGTCTGGAAAAGCTATCAATATTTCGTTACAGCGACTTTCCCTAGACTTGCCAGGAGATTCTCGAAACAGATCAGAGACAATTCCTTGACATACTTTTCTAATCAACTTTTCTTAAAAGCTTATCACCTTTCCCGACGCTCAATAAAATCCACAGCCGATATTGCAGGTAAATTCACTAATAACATAGACTTCATATTTCTCTGCAAAAACTTAAATTATAGCTTGCTTCATCTACTGGCTTTCCATGTTTTTTCTCCCATATCTGCAGTTCGTTCAGCTTCGTTGTTACTAACGTTATTTCAGCCTACGGCCGCGATGCAGATGAGATATTCCCTTCTGTCGTTTCTGCACAAACTCTCTGTACAATAACTTGGACTTCACGACTCTTGAAGATTGAAACGTTATACTGGCCCGAAATTTCGGCATGGAAGCACCACTCTACGCTGCGTAATTTCCATGAAGAGAGGAGATATCTACTTCGCTTTACTTTAATCTCAAAGCATCCAAATTGCGGCCTCCTAGAAATTTGTATCTGAAGGCCGTTACACAATAATCCAGTACCTTAAATGCCACTACTACGTTTTGAATAGTACAGAATATGGTTACAACCCGAACCACAACCGTAAACCATTGTACGAATAAAAAAAAATCTGCCGAAGATGTTTCTGTAACATACTTTTCCATTACTGATAAAGATGCCCATTTTTTAAATAAAGTGAAATGCCAACTTGATGCAATTAGGTAATTTTATTGATGTATTCTTAGCTCGGCACGGCACCATCCGCACCGCACACACGACCCACGCAGCGGCTCTCAAGACCACCACCCATCCAAAGAACTCTGTGCACAAAACCATATGCTGCAACTCCACATCTAATGCTCCTGATGATGGGCGGATGTACCCGAAACATGTCGAGCTAAGAATACGTCAATAAAATAACCTTGTTGCGTCAAGTTGGCATTTCACTTTATTTCATGAGGCAGATGCATGGTAAAACAACCCTAAAAAAATCCCCATTTTTGTATAGCTAAGAGGCTCTCAAAATTATATTCTTGTATCCTGAACCCATATACATTTCTGATCACTAGCACCAATATATAGAAAGGTGTTTGTCGCTTCTGAAATCATGTGTTAAAAAGCAAGTGTTTTACAGAAGAATGTGTTGTACGATAGGCTTTATATATAGGTTTATTTACTGTTTCAGGGCCTTCAAGGGGGATGGCTGCGAGACTACAGCTACAGGTGCCAGCCTGTAGACTACTCGAACAATCCTGTGGCTATGAGAGTAAGGATCATATACATTGTAACCACCCACTAACAAAAAAGAAACCGACAATGCGGATTACCACATGTTCTTAAACTCATTTATTGTTATTACAGGTTTCTTCTTGTTAGTGCTTCCTTACATGGAAGTCACACACTCACATCTCCCTTCGTTCATGATTTCAGGGATTTATTTAAAGACAACGTAAATTGCTAATTGCGAATTGCAGTTACGTCAGTCTCTTTGTGCCACGGTTCAACAGCTGCTATTGGGTCAGGATCTCTTCGTTATCAGTGCTTCACGATGACACTCAGACACACCACTTTCGGTAGCATTCCTCTGGACGAGTGATCAGCTCGTCGCAGAGGCCTCTACCTGACAACACACAACACTCACAACAGAAAATCGGTTGTGACAGCGTTGTTTAGCACCCAGCCGATTAATAAAGGGTGATAAAGGTCACAAAATTCAATACATTTGAATGCACGTGCCTATTAATACATTTTATTCATTTCTCAATTATAACTGGTTTACATTTACCATAGATTGTTTGGGAATGGTCTGACGATACACAAATACAGGGTTATTCGAAATGATTGTCGGGGTTTTAACAACTGCCACCTCGTTCTCCAGATGCAACTCCATGTGATTTCTTTCTATGGGGTTACGTAAAAGATTAGGTTTATGTTCCTCCTCTTCCCGCAAGTATCCCGGAACTGAAGGTACGAATCAGAACCGCCATTGAAGCCATCACCGCAAACATGCTACAAAGAGTTTGGAACGAACTCGATTATCATGTTGATGTCTGTAGAATCACAAAGGGTGCACATATAGAGCACCTGCAAGGTATGTAACAAAAACTGGGAGTGTTCTTGTATTAAATAAAAAAATACTTACACTCCTACCTCAAGTGTATTGTGTATGACAAGTTATTAAAACCCCGACAGTCGTTTCGAATAACCCTGTATATTGTTACCTGTCTTATATATCCTTTTGTACCAAACTAAATTCATCCTACAAAGAGTATAATAATAATAATGGGTAATAATAATAATAATAATAATAATTGCAAAAAATCCACAATGGGGACTGCACATATACAACGGAATGTGTTAATGTAAAAGTGCAAAAAATTATTTATGGGCTTAAAGCAAAAATTGTAAATATTGAGCAGCTACAACACTACGTACCCTAGAAACATAGTTTGATTGAGGTATACAATTTTAAATTTCACAGAAATTGACTTTAGGTGACGTTCGACTCGAATTTCCAGGAAGGACAAAATTAGGAATATTCTTATTAAACAAAAAATGAATGTACGTAGCGAGGTCTCTTTTAGACGATATTAAAAACCAAACAACTTCAATGGTGTGGACATGTTCAAAGAACGCAAGAGGGGAGATTACCAAAAGGAGTTGAGAAATTGAGCCCACCAGGAAGAAGAAAACGAGGTAGACCTAAACTTACATGGGTGGAAGGAATTAGAGGACTGAAAGGAGAAAAGGGATTAATGATAGAAGACTGGAATGACAGAGACAACTGGACGAAGAAGATAATATAAACGTGAAATGGGCGCAGAATGATTTGGAAACATTGTACAATCTGATAAATAAATAAATAAACAATAATAAATTTTAAATACCCTGCATAAAGGCGATAAAAAGGGTAGTAATAATAATAATCATCATGTAAGTACTAATGTCAAAGTGAAAAAGTACAAATCATTAAACATGGGAATCATTGGACGGAAATGAACAAATTAAAGTCAATAGGGAAAGTAACAATAGTTGTACCATAAATTGTCTATAGAACAACTCCAACACTTTACGCTCTTGAAACGTGTGTTCTTAGAGGTGTATAGCTGTAATTACCCTTCGTAAAGTTAATAACCAACATTAATAATAAACCATGATATGTGTTTTTAACTTGGCTTATAGCATCAGATATTCTGTGGTACCAATTAATTCCTCACTGTTAAGCATTATATTATATCGCAACACTTCTTTATAAAGTCGAAGAATTTTCGGACCTTCCATGATGTTATAATCAAGTGGACCTTCGTCTGACCTCCACTGACAACTTGGGTCAAGACGCCCAGACCTCCCGTACAGAACCGGTACTGTGCAAAAGATCAGTGGCTAAGCTGTCAATGCCTTTATATTTCCGTCTATTAATATCTGCGCCGTTAACGAGCACGGAACTTAGAATAGCCAAGATGAGCCCACCAACATCACCATGATCCCTCACCAATTGAACTTTGATAGACTCTTTTCGGCCTCATACAATAGACTCTTCAAATGTGTTCCAAGTCGTTTTCGTCCGTTTGGTCTAATATTCAAAAATATTTTGGGAACCATCTCAGTGGCGTACCCAGGAATTTTGTTTGGGGGGGGGGTTCAACAAATTCAGTTTAGGACAGAGAGAACGGGGATCTGGGGGCGCTAGTCCCCTAGTCAGGGGTTCTGCAGGCGGCTGTAATTTGGTACAAGAAATTTCATTTCATATAGTAAAAGTTTCTTAATTTTTGGTACTTTAAGACTATTTATGATAACAACCAATTTACTTGTCATTACTAATGTAAAACAATTGAGAACCGGCGGTAGTTTTAGAATTTTACCGCCTTTTTTTTCGAACATCTTGGGGTGTTGGCGTCCTAAATTCAGCAATTTTTAACAGTTTTCACAATCGAGTTGAGTTTGGCACGATTTTGGAGGGCCTTCGGAATTTCAGGGGGGGGGGGTTTGAACCCTCCAAGTCCCGCCCCCCCCCCCAGGCACGCCACTGAACCTTATCAAGCTACGTTCGGGGGTGAGTCAAATGAAAAACTTAAATACTGTGATATAATTGTGTGTTAATTTTTAAGGTTTTCAGTTGATTCTCCCACGTACATCCAAGTGACAGTCGATGGAAGTCGTCACATGTCGTACACAATGAAGAAGAAATTCGAGAATGTGACGTCAGCAGTAAAAAGATGGCCACACTGTTTTGACATTTAAAAGGGGTTATTATTGCTAACTTACGGTATCAGGGCACAAGAGTCAAAACTGATAGCAATAACCAAACAAAAGGAAATTCTAGCGCCCGCCATCCTTGCGTTCTTTCGACAAGAAAAATATCACAACTGTCAACTTTTAATTGACAATGCGAGTCCACACACAAACAGAACTCGGGTGGGCAATGTCGCATTTGCATTTACAAATCTCCCATTGTCCGTGGCAGTTTCTTATTTAAACACATGGCGTAAAGAATGCGCATTGTATTACATGACCTATAACATCACCTTAGTCCTCTTTGTACACAAATATATTTTCACGGTTCATGAAATACATCCACGTAAGTAATTACGATAAATTGGAACGTTCCTTTCAGCAATGTTAAATGCAATATTATGAAGCCGTGTGTTATTTGTTCCGTCGTTTTTGAAAGCACTATGACGATAGCTACCCCCCCCCCCAAACCCCACCCACTACTCCCCAACAACGAATACTCGTTTGGCTCACGTCAATACCATTCCGCCAATGTCCAAGCCTCACGTTTGATTCCTATCCCACCGCCGATCTGATATTATTAACCTTTTGGGGCCGGAATTATTTATTTTATTTTAGCACACCCTGTATATAAAATGTGAATAATACAGGAAACAAACACGTTAGAATTATGAAACAAACTGCATTTTGAAGAGGAAGAAACGGAGAGTATACACCATGTTTAAAATATTCGGTACCTATATTTGTTGACTAAATATATAAAATGAAACTTTGGAGGTTAGCGGTGCGGTACGACCACTATAGTTGACATAAGGCGTCAAAAGGATAATCATCTGTTGTGGTGGTGTCAGTGTACCATTGTTGGGACAGACTTTACAGTTGTTTCGTTTGTCACACGCTTAATCACCGGTCTCTCAAATCGGAGGCACGGGTTCAGTCCCAGAGCATTTCATGTGGGGAACTGTGTTGCAAAAGGGGCAGAGAGACAGGGTTAGTTCCAAATACTTCCCTTTCAAACGTCAGAAACATTCAACTAGTGCTGCAAACTGATATACAGGGTGAGCATAAAGTCTTTCTCTGATTACAAATATTTATTACAAGAAAATCAGGGAAAGACTCTATGGTTACCATGTATAAAGAGAATATAAATCAAGTCTATAGATAATTTTGTTTGTATGTTATCATCAGCGAAATATTTCGGATATGAAAGCCATCTTCAGTCTGAATATGAAATCCTAAAGGAAATATATATTAGAGTTCCATGGATGTTAGAGACGTGATCACGTCTAGAATCAAATATATTTTTATATGATTTTGTATTCGCCCTGAATATGGTTTTTTTATCCGCAACATTATGCTGATGATTACTTACAAACAAAGTTGTGTACAAATTCTATTCGCATTTCATTTGTTTACCAGTATATTTAAAAGACTACGTGGATGTCTTGCATTCAAAATAGTGCTGCACAAGTCAGTGACCTCTCACCGAATTTGCTGCAATCTTAGAATCTCACAGTGTCGTTAAATAATGTTGTCCTTGCACCGTTGAACGCGATGTACATTATATAACGTAGTGACTCAATCTCTTTACAGATGGCGGAAGCATGCTGGTGGTACCTGCTATGTAAGGTGATCGAACTTCTAGATACGGTAAGTTCAGATCCGCCCCTGGCTGTTCGTGTAGCAGAGTGCCAAGTGTTTTGCATCAAATAACATTTTTATCAACTTTGAAGGTTGATTATACCTGAGTGTGTTACGTAAAATGATGGACAGTTACATTACCCATAGAACTGCATATGTATGTGTGTGTATGTATATATATATATATATATATATATACACACACATATACACGTACAGTACCCAGTTTAACGAAGCCAATAAATTACATGTCATAAAGTGTTTCAAACAGCTTCGTAAGTGCCTGTCAAAATTTCTCAAACATTCACTGGTTATGACGTTTTGTTGTGGAATATTGAACTGGGACGCAGCATTGGCTGAGAATGAAGAAGAAAACACAATCTTCAGCAGCAGATACTGTGAAACGGATAGGAAAGGTTCTATTTAAATTGACAAACTGTAGGCTTTCTATTTTTAAGTTCGCAAAATTTCCGATGCACAGCGTACGTTACACCTAACAGTCTACTAACCTACCATCTAGCGGGCAAATTCTAAACTGTCAGTATCAACTGACGTGGCATCTAGCGGTCAAATTCTAAACTGTCAGTATCTCGGTCACTTTAGTTGTGTCGCCAAACGCACTGAACGTCAAGCAGAACATTACGTTATCTAACGGAATTATCGACGTAATGAAGAAACTTGAATTTCGGTGTAAGACGTCACAGTGTGAAGCCAACAGCATGATATTACAAGTCGGTTAATGCTGCCATCGCGGGAGAATTCAGTGCTACAGCGTTCCAGTTGCGGTGGCTCTGTCGTTAAAGATGTCGCGCATATGGAGGAGAGATTTGTGCGTACATACTTCTGAACCTGACGGTAACTTTGCGTTGGAAAACTCACAAGGTTTCTTGTCGCTTGCGTATATAGCAACAAATTCATAGTGGATAGATATTTCTTGCATCAGTCCTTTAAGAACGGGTTATTAAACATCAATAGTAATACCTCCAGCTGAAAACAAATCACCTGACAATATCAAATTTAAGTGTCATTTTGATAAAAGTGGGGGTAGGGGGGGGGGGCAACTCGACCGTTACTACTAGACGCTGCAATTTACGGAGGCTTCACGTTAGAAAGAGGGGTAAGATTGGTTTGAACCACTAATTAATATATATATATATATGTGGGCCGAGTAGCTCAGTTGGTATAGCGTCTTACTACGAGCTGGACGGACCGGGATCGAATCCCGGTGGGGACGAGATATTCCGCCCGTCCAGACCGTCCCTGGGGCCCACCCAGCCTCCTGTAAAATGGGTACCGGGTCCTTCCCGAGGACAAAGTGCGGCCAGGGCGTGCTGCTGATCACTCAACCCCATCTAGTGCCGCGGTCATGGAAGAGTAGAGCTATACCTCTACCCACCCTCTGGGCCACACCGGGCCTGTAACGGGAACACTTTACCTTTACATTTTACATATATATATATATATTCCTCTTTCCACCCCTCGCAACCCTCCTCTACTCAGCAAACAAAAGCATTATTAGTTATAAAAGTATTGGAAGGTCATATGCCCCACCCCATTCCCCTAATTTACCCTACGATACCAGGAGAGAAAATGTGAGTTAATTTCAAAATATTTGTAGCATACCCAGGACAGGGGCTATATTATTACCCTCAAGAGGTTCAAAGGGAGAACGTAATGTGGAAATTTGTCTTAGAAACAGCACGTAAAATGTATCAGGCTTTAGAACCTTCATGCAACACAAAAGCTGTCGAAAGGCACAATAACCTTGAACAAAACCACGATTTCATACTCCTCTGCAGATTTTTCTTTCCAACGTTATAAGCGATAAATACGAGATAGGAATACAAGGGCACCTAGATACATACATGCAATTTACTGTACTTCGCATCGTACGATAAATCTGTGACGAAGATAAAGTGCCAGAATGGTTCTGCTTTAAGTTCAGTAACCAGTTGACACTTATGGCGAAACTCTTTGTTTAACTGGCTTTATATAAGGGTCTAACTGGACTAGAACCCAACGCCGATAAATATCAATATCAATACAAAAACACTGCAGCCATAGAACTTTTTGTTTCATGCGTTAAAATACCAACCTTGGAAAAATATAAATGTTTATATATTAATATATCGATATATATTTTTCAACTGCAATTGGGTTGAAACCCTGTGGCAGTAATAAAGTACACATTCACACACAAACAATACACACAACAACACAATCGACACAAACAGTACATAGGACAACACAATTAACTAATTGGGAAGAATGCTGACCGTGCCCTGTATTAGCGAGTTATACACTGGCATTTTCCTTACAACTGAGGAAAAAGCAATGAAAAATCTGAATCACTGTAGCCGAAGAATGCCAGTTGGCACGATGAGAACAGAATATACGGAACAGAACATACATAACAATAAGAATACATACAGAATTAAACAAAAGTATACACAACATTCAACCTCATTCACAATGAAAATTTGTATATAAATCCAAAATTCGTTCCAAAACTGTGAATACATTGTGATGGAAACTGTTCAAGAAATTTACAAAACCTTAAATAAAATCAAACACCAATTCGTCAAATCAGCATTTAGGTACACAAAAGTACGATTAGTAAATTGTTACTTCAGTGCATGAAGAATTGAACACTTTTGCTTCATTCTGAACTTAGCACACTAACATTACACTTCGCCGTTCCGAGTGGCCGCACGGTCTAAGGCGTAGGTATGCGGCTGCTCGCTTGCTGAGATTGTGGGTTCGAATCTTATTGGTGGCTTAGATGTCTGTCTGTTGTGGGTGTTGTGTGTTGTAAGGGAGGCAGGTCTCTGAGACGAACTGATCACTCGTCGAGAGGAGTCCTACCGACTGCGGTGCGTCGTATGTGATCTAGAATCCTCTTGATTTAACGAGGCCCTGGCCCGCTGGGGGAGCTGTCGCGCCAAAAAAAGACGCTTAAAATAATTTTGTGCCTGCAATACGTTGTTGTCTTCCCATCCCATGCATGATTACCACATCCAATTAAAGTGAACACAGAATGTTTTAATCGAGTCTCAGAAGGTCATGAAGTTCAGCGAGTACCGCGCATGCGCCTAATCTACGTGCGGAAGAGTTACACATAATTAGCCTATATATTACTTGTTGTTCTGAGGTAGTCTCCCTAAAAAACAAACCTACACTTTTTTCGCTGTTCACAGGTCTTCTTTGTACTACGGAAGAAGAACAATCAGGTTTCTTACCTGCATCTATGGCACCACAGTCTGATGCCTATTTGTGCCTGGATAGGTGTGAAATTCCTGCCAGGTGAGTTATTCAGTCAGACGTAAAAAGAATTGACACTGCAACAAAGCAATATAACTTCTATGTACATTAGAGTACATGAATTCAAATATAGGAATGTCTACCATTCAGATTCCCTCTTCTTCTTTGTTTCAAATGTAAACTTATAAACAGGTTATACATGACTATATATATATATATATATAATCATATATAACCTGCTTATAAATAAATATATATATATATCCATTACAAATGGACAAAGAAGATAGACAGGCAGGCGAATAAGTTGAATTCATTTGGGCTCCAATGCTTCTGGAAGTACCTGAATAAATAAGTGAAGTATGGAATAGATATACAGTGTCAGGAGGCGAGTGTGGTCTCGTTTTGTGGGTGAGCACACTCAGTTTATTGTAATTGCAAAATAAACATACTTACTAAAACAATTGACGCTACGTACTGCCGATTCTCGTCAGTTCCCATAAGGAAATTAAATTCAACTGTTAAAAAATGTGTGGTTATGAACCCAGGACCAGTGCCAAATCTCTCTGTGTTTGCAGGGGGACATGGAACTCTGCTCGGCGTTATCAACTCATTTGTGCACATCATAATGTACACTTACTACCTGCTGGCCGCCTTTGGACCAACAGTGCAGAAGTACCTCTGGTGGAAGAAGTATATTACAACTCTGCAAATGGTAAGGCATCTTTGTGTTTGTCGAGTTCAATATAAAACTGTGTATTTACTGCGTCACTGTGTCGAAACATACATCGAATGTATGTCATTAAGCTATAAGCTACTATATTTTCGGCAAAACGTGAGAAAATTTGTCACGCTAACATCTTTATCTCAGTTACCAGGCAGGGAGTACTGAAGCAATTAGCACCAAAATGTTTTGAATGGCGAGTCTCAAAGATTTTATTGTCTGTGTCTGCTGTTGTATTCCCCCCAAAGCCACTCTCTCACCAAACACCATTAGTATAAACTGTGTAACAAAAACAGAACAGATGCCTGCATGGGAATAGTAGGAGATATGTTGGAAGGGAAGGGTCACAGTTGAAGGCTGACGTAGAGGCGCTACAAGCATGCAGCATTTTCGTGTTAGACTCAAAGTGAGAAAATAAAATAGGAAATTCCAGTGTTGCTAGTAGTTAACCTTTTGGGGTCGGAATTATTTTTTTAATTTTAGCACACACTGTATATAATATACGAATAATACAGGAACCAAATACGTTAGAATATGAAACAAACTGCATTTTGAAGAGAAAAAGACGGACAGTATATACCATGTTTAAAATATTCAGTACCTATATTTGATGAATAAATATATAAAATGCAACTTTAGAGGTTAGCGGAGCGGTACGATCACTATAGTTGACATTAGGCGTCAAAAGGTTAACTTAATGGGAATTTAACACTTATGGGCACAGAGTCATGTTATGCCCGAAAGCGTTTTCCATTAGGCTTGTTCCGATGTCGAGCTCAAGTCGACTCAGTGATTTACAGTGTTTTAACGTCGTTTGCCCTAAATTCCTGCCATTTTGTGGCTGCTCTTGAACCTAGGGAATTTGAGATTCTCTAGAGAATTTATTTGAAGCCAATTCTCGGAATTGACAAGAATAACTAGTGATACAACAACATTAGTATAATTGTCTTTTACAGGCTGTAAATTTAATGACTTGAATTTCACCTAAATAATACATAAAAATTAACTTCCAAACCCACTGGAAATACATTTTGTCCATAATACAACAGCTAACCGCTAATCCTCAGAACAAATAGACCTAACTGCTATTCATCCTTACGCTGTGTTCTGTTTACAGGTGCAGTTCGTGATAGTTTTCCTTCATTCGTCCCAGCTGCTGATATACGAGTGTAATTACCCAAAATTCATCGTCTTCCTGCTATTAGCCAACGCAGTTTACTTCTTGTACCTGTTCGCAACCTTCTATAGGAGAACGTATCGCTCCAAAAAGAACGTCTGAAAGCAGTATATTTTAGTGTTTGCGTGTGTAAATTTTATGTGTATGCAGTACTTTGGGTTTGTGTGTGTGTGTGTGTGTGTGTGTGCGTGTACGCACACGTCTGCGTAAGAATTTTAAAAGGAGCACCTAGGAACATTAAGAAAAAGAATTGTCAACAGTCACAGTTATTTCACTGGCATTGAATGTAATTACCCCATGTATTAACCCTTATCTTGTTAACGTGGAGAATATGGTGAGCTCCTAATAACGCTAACAAATGGCAGATGGGACTTAATTCGAAGGGTTAAGTACGACTAAGTACATTACGAAAATGATTTGTCAAGAGCCACAGGTGTTTGACTGTCATATTCGTGACATTTAATGCAATGAAGGATGTCGTGCAGAGTGTTTTGACAGATATAATTAATTCCCTGTTATTATGCACAGAATATTCCTTACTGTTTGGATAATGGTGGGCAAAATGGGCAAGCGTCTTCGTGCTAGCCGACAACATTTTAAATCATTCCTGGGCAAAAAAAAAGAAAACAATTATTACGTTTGCAACAAAAATTAGTCCAGACAAAAGATTTCTGTGTTACAAATACAACTGAATCTGTCAAAGGCCAAAATTTGAGGTGAAAAGAAATATTGACAGTGTGATGATTTGTTCAGTACTAACCCAATGATCAAATACAAATTACACATCAGTAAAACATTTCCAACAACGTAAACTACAGATGAACAATTAAACATTCAAAATCTTATGTCAAGAGACACATCAAGAGGCAAAACTTGGCAAATAATTTTTTTTTTTGGGGGGGGGGGGGAAAAGGAAAAAAAAGAAAGGGGGGTAGGGAAATTTAAATTTAAAAACGAGCAAA
>Ga0131853_10019327_pt1 | contig 12399 bp, 12 predicted proteins | sample TergutLab28metaG_FD_92764 | JGI IMG/M metagenome (GOLD analysis project Ga0131853, IMG submission 92764) | Labiotermes labralis P1 segment gut microbial communities from Petit-Saut dam, French Guiana - Lab288 P1 (version 2) (version 2) | ecosystem: Host-associated > Arthropoda: Insects >...
CACATATTCTCAATTACGAAAGTGGGTACGCCGCCGGTCAATTTCCAAAATATACCGACGAAGTATTTTTGTTGTCTCTTGGAAAAAATGAAAAATCAAACCCACAACGTGAAAAATTCCTTTTGCCAACATCTGAAACCGCCCTCATTAATATGCACCGAGACGAAATTATCTCTTGCGAAAAACTTCCTATCAAATACTTTGCATACTCACCATGCTATCGCGGCGAAGCCGGTGGCTATGGAGCCGGAGAACGTGGCATGATTCGAGGACATCAATTTAATAAAATTGAAATGTTCATGTTCTCTACTCCAGATACAAGTTTTACCTTGCTTGACGAACTTGTGCAAAATGCGGAAAAACTTGTAGAAGGCCTTGGGCTTCACTACCAAACGGTTAAACTTGCCGCAGGAGATACCGGACCAGTTATGGCAAAAACCTATGATGTCGAGGTATATATACCCTCTCTTGGATATAAAGAGGTTTCATCATGTTCAAATGCTCTGGATTACCAGGCAAGACGTGCCAATATAAAGTACAAAGTCTGCAAAAACGGCGAATCTACCCAGATGCAAAAAACCCAATATCTTCATACACTTAATGCAAGTGGCCTTGCAACATCTCGCCTTATTCCTGCAATCGTTGAACAATTTCAAAACCCAGACGGCTCTGTAACAATCCCTCTTGCCCTCAGAAAATATATGGGCGGTCTTGAGATAATACACAAGAAAACGAGCGATGCATTCAAGCCAAGATCCTAGTACAAAAAGTTTAATAATAATTCCTAGATTATAAAAAAGGGTGCTTAACCCTCTTTTTAATAGCCTAGGAATTATCATTTTAATCATTGGTTATTTATTTCCAACAGGCAAATCCAAAATTGTGTTTGGATTAATTGCGGTTCCATTTTGATGAACTTCAATTCTTACATGTGGTGTTGTCCTGAATTCTCTTGGGTTACTTGTACCAACTGTACCAATACGATTGCCTTTATCTATTTTATCACCTTCACGCACACTTACATTTTCAAGTGAGGCAAACTTTGTTATAATTCCATTCCCATGGTCGATTTTTACGGTGTTACCATAATCACCTGACCCTACAAACATTACTGTTCCTGAATATGTTGCAATAACGTCGGTACCTGCGGCCGCCCCTACCGAAACCGCCTCATGTGCTCGCCATGTTCCACCATTTGCACCCATATATTCGTTAAGTTGCAACCATTCACCACAAAAATCTTTCAAAATCGTCATCTCAGTTGCTCTCAATGGCGATCCGTGAATTCCTGTAACCGGTGGTGGCCCGCCAACATCTTGTCCTCCCCCCCCAGAAAAACTTATTGCGGTAAAAGTAATTGCCGCGGTTACCATAACCATCACAAGGAATGCAGATATAAACAATGCTCTGGTTCGATTTCTCTCTTGTTTAGAGGCCTGCCTGATGTTCGCCCCCTGTCTCGTGTTTGGATTTGGTGTCGTCATAAAGACCTCCTTACCCCATATTCTTGACAAGTTCCTCATAAATTAAACACCTGGCAATCCAAAACTCCCGATTAATTCTGAATTTCCTGGCAACATAAATGATGGTGAAGGAATTGGCTAAAATTCTTGACAAGAAACAAAGTTTATGATATATTGGAAAATCAAAAAAAACTAAAAAGAGGTTATACAACGATGGCAGTACCAAAAACCAAAGTATCAAAATCAAGAAAAAACATGAAAAAAGCCGCAAACTTTCGTGTGTCGGCCACCACAATAACTGGCTGTCGTAATTGTCACGCCCCTGTACGTCCGCACTGCGTATGTCTTGCATGCGGTTATTATAAAGGTGAAAAGCGTATAGACGTTGCAAGCGAAACCAAATAAGCACAGATTCCATATCATTTTAAACCTACCTGGTCCAGTTCCCTGCTGGACTTTTTCTTGCCAAATCCAGATTAACATGAGATACTGTGCCAATGACATTAAATAACGATACCGAAACGCAAATCAAAAAATTGCTCGAGCAACTTCAGGACTTTGAAACCAAAACACTTGCCTTGATTAACAAACTTGATAACCAAAACGAAGAAGAACAATCCAAATTAATCGCCGATTATTTAACAATGGAACAATATACATCTATACTGATTACCTCTCTTCAAGAAAAAACACAAGATGAAAAGATCAAAGGCAATGCAAATCAAAACGAACACATAGAAGAGTCTGAACTTGATACACCTGACCCACATGCCCAAGAACCAACAAAAGATATCAATACAAGTCCACAGCATGATACAAAAGAACAAAAAGATATTGAACACGATCGTGCAATGGAACTTGCATCCATTATATCTGGAAAGGCGGGGGCAAGTATCGGCAAATATAATGCCGCAATTAATGCACTTAAACGTGTTCACAGTCTAGAATACCAGGCTATCACCGCCGCCGGATCAGATAAACCTCAACAACTTATGTTCCGAATAAAAATGTCGGCAAATTCGCCGTATATAAATATTCGCCATATGGATTTTGTAAATCGTCATAATGTGCAACCTATTTCACGTAATAATCTACTCTCTGGGCGACTTGACTCCCAAGATGGAAGCACAGGCCGACAATTTGCACGCGGTGCAAATTCCCGAAACAATTCTAAAATCGCAGAACAACTGGATGCAAGACCTGATTTACAAATACTTACCCTTTTACATATGATGGGCAATGGCGGAAAAAATCGTCGACTTGGTTGGCAACCAATGCTTGTCAATCGCAATTCAATGCTTGAAACACTTCGCCTAACACAAAACCATCGGGACATCGGAACCTACCCCGAACTTGAATCTTATAATGAAAGCACTGACGAACAAGAGCATCTTACGGTGCATTAAAGCCGAGATCCTAAATCTTTTTAACCTGAGCAAAACTTAAAGAAACATTTGTTGGTCGCCCAAACATATTAACCTCAACGGAACATGAACGTGCGGCCGCATCCACCGACTTTACTTGTGCGGTCTGCCCTGCAAGTGGCCCATCAATCACTTGAATAGTGTCGCCTTCTTCAAGTTGCACGTTGAAATTCACCTTGCGTTCAAGTTTCATCGCAATAACTTCACGTGCAGAAAGTGGCAACGGACGTCCTTTAGGTCCGGCAAATCCTGTAATTCCACGCGTACGTGTAATTGTGTGCCAAAGGTCATCTCCATAAATCATTTTAATAAAAATATAGTTTTGCATCGTCTTTGTAGGCACAATTACTTTTTTACCACGTTTTTCAACAATTGTGTCTTCGGTCGGTATAAAAATTTCCTTTACCCTGTCTTGAAGATTATATTTTTCAACAACCTTTTTAAGGTTCTCCTCCGCAACGTTTTCGTAACCACTGAATGTATGTAATACGTACCAACGCTCCTCGGTGTCCATTCTTTTACCAACTTGATTAAGATCTGGCGGTGGTGCATCGTTCGCAATTGCACTTAACTCGTCAACATGTGTAAAACTTCCCTCCTGTTCCACAGATGTTTCTTCAATAAGCATATCAATTCCACCAGTCGCCTTATCCTCGTCTCCAGAATTATCTTCTTCTATAACAAGTCCACCTGTCTCAACTTGAAATTCCTCAACAATTTCATCTTCCAAAATTTCTTTGTTTTCTTCCATAATTACCTCTTTATAACACTAATCTCTAAAATTATTAACTTGTTACCTTGCCGCCCCACCAATTAAAAGTCCATATAATTCACCCAAACCTCTGTCCATAGCGAATATAATCAAACTGAAAATTATAACAACGCCCAATACAACACCGGTTTGTGCAATGGTTTTTGCCAATGTTGGCCAACGAACTTTTTTTAATTCCCCAAATGTCTCTCTTGTCAAACGTGCAACCCAACGTGGAAACCTAACAAACAAAGCAATAAAAACCCTTACAATCCAAATCGGGCGACCTTTTTTTTCTGCCTTCTCTTTTTGTTTAAGTTTTTCGGTTTTCACCGCCTGCTTTTCCTCAACAGATAACTTAGCCTCCTGCAAGCCACCGGTCTGCTGTTTTTTCTTGTTATTTTTATTTGCCATTTAAATTCCTCCAAGACTTATTTTGTCTCTTTATGTTCGGTGGTCTTTCTGCAAAAACGACAGTACTTGTTCATAACAAGACGCTCATTATCGTTCTTTTTGTTCTTTTGTGTATCATAAGTCCTCTGTGCACACACAGTACAAGCAAGTGTAATTTTAATCCTCGCACCTTTACTTTTCTTTGCCATACCCTCTCCTTAGATTATTAGCATTACAATTCAAAATAAAAACGCCCATCTTTGCGTCTTCATTCTATTAAGATTAATTCTAACAGATACTTGTAAATTTGTCAATAACTTTATACAATATACATATGCAAAAAATCCAGGAAAAGCTTGCACTCGCCCCTCATAAACCAGGGGTATATTTAATGCGTGATATACACAATCACATTATATACGTAGGCAAAGCAAAGGATCTAAAAAATCGACTTTCTTCATATTTCAAGAGTTCTTCACACGACCAAAAAGTAACCGCCATGTTACAACATGTCACAATATTTGATTATTTCATAACAAGAACAGAAAATGATGCACTTGCACTTGAATCAAATCTTATAAAAAAGCACCAGCCTCATTACAATATTTTACTCAAAGACAGTAAAACTTTTCCTTACATAAAAATTGTAGGCGATGATTTTCCTTACCTCGAGGTAACACGTAAAATAGAAAATGTTAAAAAAAACGCTGTAACCAAATCCCAATATTTTGGACCATACTTTAATGGAATATGGGCAAGAGAATTATTAAACACACTCTGCGACATTTTTCCTCTACGTACCTGCAGCAAGCCAGAATTTACAAAATCACAAAAATCCAAAACCCCTTGCTTAAATTATCAAATGAAACGGTGCATTGCCCCGTGCCAATCTCAGAATCAAGATCAGAAAAATTTAATTAACTGTAAAATTGCATACGCCAAAATTATAGCCGACGTACGTGCATTTTTACGTGGAGAAAGCACCTCGAATGCCGCAAAAATTCTTACCGAAAAAATGGAAAATGCCGCATCACTTGAACAATTCGAAACCGCAATCAGATATCGAGATGGACTTGCCTTTCTTGATAAATTAAAAGAACGTACAATTGCCGACACCGCAAAAGATTTGAATGCAGATATTTTTGCATATGCGATAAAAGGAGATATTTTTGTAACTTCGGTATTAACCGTACGTGCAGGAAAACTTATCGGAATACAAAATTTTTCAACAAAGAACCCAGAAATCGAAAGCGAACCAGAAATGCTTGGCTCGTTTGTTTTACAATATTATCAACAAAATATTGTGCCTGATGAAATCATCATGTCGCAATCAAATATTGATGACCATAAAGAATTATCTGAATTACTAGGTTGTAAAATAACATCACCAAAAATTGCATACAAGAAAAAGCTTCTTGACATGGCAATACAAAATGCACAAGAATATATGGACACAAGCATCGAACAAATCAAACATAAACAAGATTTCACTACTGGTGCATGCGAAGAACTTGGTAAAATTCTGGGCATGACCAAATTACCTAAAAAAATTGAATGTTTTGATATTTCACATACCGCCGGTGAGGAACAGGTCGCAAGTATGACCGTCTTTATCGACGGCATCGCGGCAAGAAAATTATATCGCCGCTTTAAGATCAAACATGAACAAGGCAATAATGACTATCTATCATTACAAGAAGTGGTTCGCAGAAGACTTGCTCGCATTGGGACATCTGATCCTTCGTTCGGCACTGCACCCGATTTAATGGTCATAGACGGAGGTAAAGGTCAACTCTCTGCCATCCTTGATCTTTTCAACGAACTTGAAAATAACGCAACCACTAAAGACGAAATCCCACAAGATCATCCACTTGCAAGTTATCAACAACTATCCGACATCACCTTAATATCACTAGCCGAAGAAAACGAAGAGATTTTCACACCTCATTCCAACACCCCAATTATATTATCAAAACGCAGTTACGCCCTAAGACTGCTTCAACGTATCCGTGACGAAGCCCATCGCTTTGCAATAACTTATCATCGCAAATTGCGAGGCAATGCAAAAATCCCTAACAGAAAATTTAATGATAATTCCTAGATTACAAATAACCTATCTATGTTATACTGGAATATAACTGGTCTGGAGTATGTTAAGTGTCAAAATTCAAACTTAAACACAGCAAAGGAATACTTAAATGGATGTTTCTGGCATTGTTTTTCTTTGCGGTCCTTGAAGGACTTGGACTCTTATTCCCTATACTTTTACAAAACATAACTTTTATAATCCAACGAAGCATAGACGACCCATATGCATCAGGTGTAATAGGTCAAATCGTTATAAACTCTGCCCTTGTACTTGGATTCATTGTTCTTATAATGCTTGTACACATCATAGCCGAATTCTTTCTTGCAAAATATACAAACTTATACGGTGCAAGTATACGAAAAGAACTTTTTGATAAATTTCAAAAACTTTCAAGTGAACAAATAGAAAAATATGGACAAGGCAAAATTGTACCAATAATATTAAATGACACAAATTGGGCAAGAGTTTTTCGCCAACGACTTATACGTGCGTTTATTTTTATTCCGGTCGCCCTTCTAGGAAGCATCGCTATGATTTTCACCCTTAACTGGGTCTATGGCTTGATTGCGTTATGTGCGATTCCTTTTATTATCGTTTTTTATTGGTATAACATCAAAAAAATGAACAAAATTATCCCGCCTTCTGTCGAGGCTCTTGATGACTATTTCACAAACGTAAAAGAAGGTATAACTGGTGCAAGAGATATAAGAATCCTTGGAAAAGCATCCGAGCGTGCCGAAGAATTTAAAAAACAAGTCACTCTTCATTCTGATCAATCGCAAAATGCAGACATGAGAACTAACTTCTCTGTTTCGTTTAACTCTATACTCTTTACAATAATCACTGTAATAATTATATTGTTCGCCGTCCATACAGAAATGTCCGCAAATGATTTCCAGGCACTTGTCATTCTTAACACTTCTCTTCAATATCTTGTCCGAATCCAAGCAAGTTCACACACCCTTTTCGGATGGTTCTTTGAACATTTCCCAAGATATAAAATAACACGAAAACGTATTAAAGAAGTTCTCGATATGCCAGAAACCGAAGCAGACAAAGGTGCATCACAAATTCCATTGTTCGCAGAACCTAAACTCGAGTTCGCAAACATAGAATACCATTACCCAAGCGGTGACCGTGGCATTGGCAATCTTAATTTACAAATACCATACAATCAACGTATCGCAATTGCAGGAGGTGTCGGATCTGGCACGAGAATGTTACCTAAACTGCTTCTACGTAATGAAATTCCAACTTCAGGTGAAATTTTATTAAATAACATTGACATCTCAACGGTCAACCAAAATTTTTTAAGACGAGAAATTTTCTCATACTGCAGTCCCCATGCAACCTTCATAACCGCATCAATAAGAGACAACTTTCGCCTTCTTGCCCCATTTGCAAGTGACGAGCAAATCTTGGCCGCCTTTGATGATCTCGGTGCAGGTGACTTTGTAAAAAGATTCGGTGGTAATGCAGAATTTCTTGATTACCAAATAGATAATCGAAAAACACTTCAACTTGGTATAGGAACAAAAAACTTTTTAAATGTTGTCCGTTGTATACTCAAACCGGCATCAATATATATATTCAACCAAAGTTTTGAACATATCAACACCGAATATATATCTAAACTTATGTCAAAGCTTAAACGTGAAAATAGAACATGCTTATTTATTACATATAACGCGACAATTTGCCGAAGTTGTAACAAAATCCATGTCATGAAAGCAGGTCGCATAAGTGCAAGCGGAAAACACGCTGATCTTCTTCGTTTCAACACCGATTACAAAAAATTCTACACCGCAACAAGTGGTACAATCACACAAGGCCAGGACGAAGTAATCTCCACAAACCACAATAACCCCTTATCGGAAAATGAAACAAGTATAGTTGATACAAACAACTCGGTACTAGGTGATATCAATGACGCTTCGGCAACGGGGGTGGTGATATGATCAAAGAAAAAAAACCAAGAGAGCCGGGTATATTTGACGTAATTAAACTCTTCAAGGTCTTTAAATGGCGAATTATTGCACTGCTCTTTCTTGGCGCGATTGGCATAATTGCTTTTTCATTTACACCAATGCTTACAAGAAGTATTTTCAACAGCCTCGAAACCTCAATGGACTATGGCTCGGCGTTTAATATATTCGTTCCGCAATTAACATCAATTTATTGGTACCTTGCAATGTTTCTTCTAATCGTGCTTTTCAACGAGGCATTTCAATTTTTTGCAATTGTTTTGATAATTAAATACGAAACACAAATCAAAGAAAGTCTTACAAATGAATTCAAGCGAAAACTTGACATAGTTCCAATAAGTTTCCTTGAAAATTTCAGCACAGGTGATCTTGCAAGAAGGGTTTCAAACCTTCCTGCAGGAATGATACGTCATGTACTTTCCATAATATTTCGTATTGCACGAACAACGTTTTTCTTTCTTACAACCGCAATAGTTATGTTTACAATTAACTGGATTTTGGCACTTGTTGTTATCGCTTCTCTACCACTTTGCATAATCACCGCACGCATTGTGTCAAAACGCACACAAAAACTTTTTAACAATAACAATGCAACTATCCTTGAAACAAGTGCATATGTTGATCAAAAGTTTTCCATGCACGAATTCTATAAAACGCACGGTATAGAAGGTGCAAGCGAAGAATACGAGGCATTTAACAAAAAAGAAGCAAAAACAATGGCAGGAGAAGACGTTGCCGTTGCATTTAACACAATTTATATAAATTTTATCCAAAATTTTATGTTAATTTTGGTAACCGTTGTATTTGGTATATTGTTCGTAACTCGCGTACTTCCTGAATTTGGTGCGTTGCCTGCCTTTCTTGTATTTTCAAACAGATTCTTGGCAAACGCAATTATCGTTACCGAAACAACAAATGTGTTCCAGGCGGTCAATGCCCGTACAAAAAAAGCATTTGAAATTCTTAACTATCCTGAACGTCACGTCGAAACAGAAATTCACAATCTTGAAAATGTAGATGAAATAGAATTTAAAAAAGTAACACTTGAAAAAAACGGAGAAGAATTATTAAAAAACCTTAATTTCAAAATTCCTAAAGGAACTTCTGTTGCCATCGTCGGAACCGTCGGCGGCGGCAAAGGTAAAATTGTTGACGTTTTGTCAAAACTTGAACCACCTACACATGGTAATGTTTTAATCAATGGCATATCCCTTGACGAGTTCAAGCGTGAAGATTATTACTCTCGCATAGGTATTGCATTTGAACGCCCATTTATATTTAAAGGCACAATTGCGGAAAACCTGCTGTATGGTATAAGACGTACATTACCAGAGTATGTTATGACGGTAACAAAGCAACTTGGTATTCATGACTTTATCGAACAACTTCCAAACCGTTATGAAACCGAAGTAAGTGAAAACAGTCCCCTCCTCTCCGACAGTCAACGCCAAGCAATCAACATCGCCCGTACAATTCTAAAGGCAAGTGACTTGGTAATTTTCAACGAGGCATATTCCCGAACCGACACCATAACAGAAAAAGAAACTTATGAACATATTATAGGTTCTAATCCAAATCAAACCAAAGTCTTTGTTACACATCGTCTTGCATCTATAGAAAAATGCGATCTTATCCTCTTCTTCCACAAAGGCCGAGTCGTCGAACAAGGCACGCACAAAGAACTTATGTCCTTGAAAAAATACTATTATCGTGCATACATGAACAATTGAACAAGCTATATTCAAAATACTCAGGCATCAAGCATTTGAACACGTTTTTGATGATGCTGCCCAATAAATGGCGTTTCAAAAAAAATCTGAACAAGTTTCTTTGCTTCGTCAAATGTAATGAACCGCCCACCCAAACACAACACGTTTGCATCATTATGTTGACGTGAGAGTTGAGTAATAACTTCTTTATCTGTCAACACCGCCCTAATTCCTTTATAACGATTTGCAGCAATGCTTATCCCTACACCTGATCCACAAACAAAAATTCCCTTTGTACCATAATGGCGAACAAGATCAACTGCTTTTTTTACAATCACAGGATAATCCACAGGCTCTGCACTGTTTGTTCCAACATCCTCGACCTTGATACTCTGTTGTGCAAACCACGCTTTTAACTTTTCCTTTAATTCAAATCCTGCATGATCACATGCAATCACAATTGGTTTCATGCACCCTCCTTAATTAAAAATCCTTCCATACAATTTACAAAGTTCCTGTTGCAATTGCTTGCAACACTTTTTATATCCATCCAAAGTACCTGCATACGGATCTTCTATATCTGGCTCCATTGCATGCACATTTTCATATTCTTCCCCAATCCAAAGTTTATGTTCATATGTCATACACACGATATAATCAAATTTTTCTATCATCGAATGATGAAACTTTGTACTCGTAATTGTCGTTTTACCAAGTTTCTCCCCACATTCTATTAATGCTTGCACACCTTTGTTATTCTGAGGCAATCCGCAACTTGTATGCGTTCCCGCACTTTGAACTTTTACGCCTTTTCGCTTGTTCTTTGTACAAAGATTCTGAAAAATAATCTGAGCCATCGGACTTCGACAGGTATTTCCTGTACAGACAAATAAAATCTTCATAGCCAAAGTTTATCACATATCTTTAAATACCCAAAACATATACTCACTTATATTTATAAGTGCAAACGGGCTCTTGCTCATCTTCTTGTTCATACAATGCATTTGCTTCAGAATATTGCTCTTGTTGAATTCCCTGAAGTTCCCGTATTTTATAAATAACTTTTTGAAGTTCCTCGATTTTATCAGGCTCGCTCACAGGAATTTTACCCACACGCTTTTCCCCATGAAGATCATACCAACCAATTTTATCAAGAATCCACTCGATTTGTTCCCTGCCTTCTTTATTAAGTTCGGTTGCGGTCGGTTCATTACCACCATCGCCAACCGCAGAGTCATTTATCTCTTGACCTTGTTGTTGTTTTCTGCGACGTTTACTCTCTTCTAATTCTTGTGGATCAATTTTGCCAAGTGTATTTACATTATCCTTGTCAACATGTCTATAATTCACACTTTTACTTTGTTTCGTTGCCCGCAATTCAAAATCAATCTTTGTCGGCAGACCATTATCATCAAGTGACACCTCATAGAAAAGTTCATCCACATAATTAAACTCTTGCGTTGCGAAATAATATTCACTATCGGTGGCTGGTGGCTCTTTTTCATGCTTAAGTATTGATACAAGCCATTTTTCATAAAGTTGCGGTGCCTCTTCTTTAATGTTTTCCCGACTTCCTTGCTCTATCTGACGCTCCATCGCATAAATGACTGCACGCTCGCCTTCCTTCTCAAACTGCATATCACTCATCATTTGTGTTGCGTATGCACGATAATTATCAATTGTAAAGGCCTTGCCCGACGCCAAAAACCCTTCATAGATATCGGTTTTAATATCTATTTCTTTGTCTGGCTCGTCCCCAACATATCCACCTTTGCTTCCATCATCTCCAATAAAACCACCATTCTCAATATCTCTTTCCATAATTTCATCGGTAATTTTTTCTTTCTCAGATCTAGAAAACGTACCATTAACACCATCTTCAATGGCCTTGCGATAAAGCCCATAATTAAGCGAATCTTTATCCAAGATATCATGCTTTGAAATTCGATAACCTGTCAAAGTTAAACGAACCGATTCCCTTACTCGTGCCATTTCTTCAATATTTTCAATAAATGCATGTGTCTTATCTTCTGCTGCCATTTTATATTATGTCTCAATTCCCAACTTATGTCAATTTATATCCCCGCCCCAAAAACCTACCCCGCCTCAACCCACTCTACTGAACTCGCACTGCCTCTTCCTGCCCCGAAACCCCTGCTTGCGGCATTGAACCTGTCCACACATCAAAATCCGGCCAATTCCCCTCAACCATCATACTCCCACTCTGTGTCATTCCAAATATATGCCCTGCCTCAATCTCTGGGAAAATATGTGGGCGAATCATATTCATCGATTCCAATGCAATCATTGTTTCCACAAATGTCATACCTGCAACACTTTCAAAAAAACTCCTTGAACGAACACCAGCTTCTGGCATACTTATATCAAAATATGCCATAACATGATCATTAACAAGCACATCCTGTACCCCCGCAGGAACACTTATGTTATGCAATCTCGCCACTCTAATAAGCTCACTCCTCACAACCTCATCTCCTTGTCTTGCCCATGCAAAAATTGTATCAAATCCTACTATTCCTCCTATCTGATCAAAGAATTCAAGCATCGGTCCGCCATCACTTAAA
>Ga0131853_10019330_pt1 | contig 12398 bp, 8 predicted proteins | sample TergutLab28metaG_FD_92764 | JGI IMG/M metagenome (GOLD analysis project Ga0131853, IMG submission 92764) | Labiotermes labralis P1 segment gut microbial communities from Petit-Saut dam, French Guiana - Lab288 P1 (version 2) (version 2) | ecosystem: Host-associated > Arthropoda: Insects >...
CGGCCGCCCTTTTCAGGGCGGAAATGTCCAACCTCTGTTCCGTCATTCTATCTCCAGTATAGTCCGCATGCCGGCCCGCTGTCGAGCTCCGCATTCCCCGGCTGCCGTAGCCGGCCGAATAATCCCAAAGCCGGAAAAAGCCACCGGTTGAAAACCGGTGGGGTGGAGTTTTGCTTCGCAAAACTCCGAGTCCAACCTGCCCGTGGCAGGTTGGACCTTCTTTGCTCCTTGGTGGCTACGAACTTCCGCAGGTACGCGGCGAAGGTTCCGGCGGGGCCGGATAATCCCCCGGCCGGAAAAGGCCGCCGGTTGAAACCGGCGGAGTGGAGTTTTGCTTTGCAAAACTCCGAGTCCAATCGACCCATGGTCGATTGGACCGTCCGCACAGGGATTCAAGGCAACGGCGGAACCCTGATCGGGAAACCTGCCAGGATACGGTCCGGATTGGCGATATTGTTGTGCCTTGCGATCCTCGGGTACAAAAGCGGATCCCGGTAGAAGGCGGCGGCGATGTCCCAAAGCGTGTCGCCCCAGCGGACCTCGTAGGAAATCCCGTTCGGCGGAATCGTCTGCGGCACCCGGTACGACATTACCGGCGCCGGCGGGCGTTCCCTGGCGGCAGGCGGCGCCGGTTCCGGCGGGCTTGTCGGGGCGACGATCACCGGAGGTTCGCTTCCGCCGCCCGGCGACGGAGGTTCGACGGAGGAGGCCTGCCCGGTAAGTGCCGGCCGCTCCTCCTGCGGACGCTCCGGCCTTCCTGCCAAGGTTCCCCGCAGGAGCAGGAACCACAGAATGGCGATTCCCAGGGCCACGATCACGGCGGCGGCAAGGATTCCCCAGGAAAGCCCTCGGTGCCCGGAAACCGGTTCCTTCCGACTTCCGATGCCGGCGGGCTGATCGAGATCGAAATCGGGAAAGTCCTCCGGATCGGTCACGGTATCCAGTGTCCGCAGCGACACGTTCAGGATATGGTGGTCGCTTTCCGGGGGGGCGTTCAGGTCGAAGGCCTCGGCGGTGATGTAGCCGTCCCCGTCGACGGAAATCGTCATACAGACCGAGGCCTCTCCCTTCTCGCCCGGCCTAATGTCCTGCACCAGAAGGCTGCCGATGTACTGCGCGTCCAGCATCGACCCGGCGAAACTCCGGTAGAGGTCGATCTGCACGCTATTCTGCTCGTCATGGACCGTGGTAAGGACAAGCTTCTTCCCCACGCTGACATTCTCGCCCAGAATGGGGTAAAAATTCCCGTCGGCGACCTTTATTCCTATCGTTCCGCCCATACCTCAACTCCTTGTCCTCGAAATTCCGCTTTCCTTCCATAATAAAGTATCGGTCAATACGGGCCCGGTTGCAAATTTGCCCTTCCTGATTCGAAGGAACGGCGGAATCATAACGAGGGGGGCCCGGCCCCCTCGCTTCAAAGCTTTCGGCTTTTCCGCTACCCCCCAATCGGGGCGGCCAATGAATGCGCGCGCAGCGCATGAATGAAAAAGGCTCCACGCCGAGAGCGCCAATAAAGGCGCCCAAGACGAAAAATGGCGCGAAGGCTTTAGCCTGAGCAGTGCGCGACTGCCCCGCAACGCCCCGCATTTACGGGATGAAGTTTTGCAGAGCAAAACTCCAAGTCCATCTTCCATCGGAGGATGGACCCCCAGTTTCCACCAACATTACCACAAACCGACTGATGGACATACCCCGCCAAAACCTTTATAGTGGACCTGAGGGGCCGAGATCGCTCCTACGTTTCGGAGGGTAATATGCGTTCATCGACGAGAAATCTGGGGGAAAGCCGGTTTGCGGAGGGCGAAGAAGAGGCCTGCAACGAGAAAAACGAAAAGCGGCAGGGCGCCCTTACCGGGCGTATGCTGAAGACGAGGACGATACTGCTCACCGGGGAGATACGCAAATCGCTGGCCGAGAAAACCATCCGCCAGCTTCTTCTTATGGAGGCCATGAACGACGAACCGGTGCGGATTTTCATCGATTCCCCCGGCGGGGACGCCGATGCCGGCTATGCCATCTTCGACATGATCCGTTTCATCAAGCCGGAAGTCTGGACCATAGGGATGGGACTGGTGGCGAGCGCGGCGGCGATCATCCAGCTTGCCGCCCCGAAGGAACGGCGGCTCGGGCTGCCCAACAGCCACTATCTTATCCACCAGCCGCTGTCCGGCATCCGGGGCGTGGCCACCGACATCGAAATCCATGCCAAGGAACTGGAGAAGCTGCGGGCCAAGATCAACGAACTGATCGCCCGGGAAACCGGAAACCCGGTAAGCCAGGTGGAAAAGGATACCGACCGGGACTACTGGATGGACGCCGCCGAGGCGACCTCCTACGGCCTTATCAGCCGGGTCGTCTCCGGCAGGGATCAGATCTAGATAGGCAGGCGAGACCGGCGGTTACTTGCGCCCGGCCGCTATCGCCTGAACCGAGGTCGCCAGGGCAAGAAGCGGTATGAGGATCGACCCGATCAAGGCAAGGTTCCCCGGAGTTCCGGCAAGGATGTTGTAGGTTCCGTGGACGGCGACTGCGGACAGGAACCGCAGAACCGCCGATCCGGGCTTTTCCCCAAGGGTAAAGGCCACCTCCCCCACCCTGCTCCCGCAGGCGGCATGCAGGGGAATCGAGCCGAAGAGCCTGGCAAAAAGGCCGAGCGGGGATCCGGCCCCGTAGTTCACGCTTTCGAGAATCCCGAAACCAAGGCCGGCGACGAGCCCGGCCGCCCTTCCCGCCTCCGCTCCCGGCATCTCCGGCCTGCCCTTCCGCCTAAAAAAGAGGCACAGCGGCGCAAGTACCAGAAATCGGCTAAGTTCCTCGGTAAAGGCGATGCGGACGAAGGTTTCCAGGAAAAAGCCGGTCCTGCTCCCGGTTGCGGGCAGGATTCCCAATTCAAGGACGGCGACCTGCAGGAACAGGGCCAGAAACAGCGACCCGGCGCCGACAAGCAGCCAAAGGGGAAAGCTTCCGGGAATTCGCCTGCGGCCCAGGCGGAACCAGAGGAACACCAGGAAGGCCGGAAGCGAGGAGACGAGGATAAACAACAGCAAAGGTACGACGGACATGTACTAACGGAGTACGGTTCTGGGGTTGACCAGGGAACCTTGACTGTACACGCTGAAGTGCAGGTGGGGCCCGGTACTTCGGCCCGTGCTGCCCACGTCGCCGATGTGCTGGGCCGATCCCACGTACTCCCCCTGCCGGGTCCGTATCCGGCTCAGGTGGGCGTACAGGGTACGGTAGCCGCGGGCATGGGTGATTATCACGAAATTGCCCAGCACCGGGTCGAAACCGGTCGAACTTACCCTGCCGGCCATGGCCGCGCGCACCGGAGTCCCCACCAGGGCGGCAATGTCCATCCCGCTGTGGAATTCCCGTCGGCCGGTCCCGAAAGGATCGCCCCGCCAGCCGAAGTTCGAACTGATAATCCCGGTAATCGGCCAGATAAACAGGTCGCCGTTTATCTCCTGCCGTTCCTCCCAGCTCAGCCGCCCGCCCGGAATGAAAACCGTGCTTGCCGGCAACACCCGCTCGGAAAAAAGCTGGTTGGCGACCATTATCGCCCCGGCATCCGAACCGTACCGTTCGGCCAGCGTCTCAAGCGTTTCCCCCTTGGCGATCACCGCAAGGATACCGTCCTGGTTGGGAATACGCAGTACCTGCCCTATCTGCAAAAGTCTCGCGTTCTTTATATTGTTGACGGAAAGAATGGTGCCCTCGTTCAGGTCGTAGCTGACGGCAAGTTCCCCGATGATGTCGCCGTTTTTGATGACGTGGGTGCGGTACGCCAGGGGCCTGGCCCGCCGGTTTTCCCGTATGCCCGCCGATTCCAGCAACGAAATAAGCTGTTCTTCCGCCTGGTCCCGCTCAAGATGGGCGCCGCCGATCCCCTGGCCGGACTCGAAGTCCTCCGCCGAAAGTCCGGGTTCGGCAACTTCCTGGGCCCCGCCCTGCCGGGGCCGAAGCGCGGGAACTCCCAGGCACAGGGCTGCGGTAAGAAGCATGGCAATCAGGAAGCGTATCTCACCCAACCATCCTTCCGGACGAAAACCCACAATGCTCCCGCAAATCCGATTCATGGTGCCCAGTGTACCATATTCCCGAATATCCCGCAATAAGGGAAATCGGCGTTACAGGAGTTCGACTTATTCAAGGAAAAATCCTGATCCCGATTTTGGCCATCACGCCCGTCGAGCGGGGATATTCCGCCGTGTCGATTATCCTAAAATCCCGCGGCGAGCCGGAATTGGCCGGAGCCGTGGCCCCCGACCGGTCAAAGGTGTTGGTGAAATAGGTTATATTGACGCCCATCTCGCCGAAAAGGGCGACCGGGATTCCCGGAAGCGACCACTCGCCGCCAAGCCTCAGCAGGTGCATCCACCGATAGGCGCCGTCCCGAAGGAAAAACCTTTTCAGCACGGGATTGCTGCCGTCCCGTTTTTCGGGGTCCAGTTCGGAAAGGAGGTGGCTGCCGTCGACGGCGCTCGAACCGTAATGCGCCCCGTGCCGTATAAGCTGGTACTGAAAATTCATGACAAGGCTTTTTGCCGGCATCGTTTTGAACCTCAGCAGGAATTCGTCGGAATTGGGAGGAAGATAATGCCCGAGGCTGACGCCGTTGTTCGTGTACGAGGTTTCCATCGTGTTGTCGCCGTACCAGGGATTGAAATTTCGGTTGTGGGTGTAGGTGTAAGGATTGATTTTCGTGTAGCTGAACGTAAGCGAGGAAAAGGACAGTATCGGCAGGCCGATTTCCCAGCCGGCCTGCACGGCGATCATCGTGCGGTCAAGCTCGGCAAAGTTGGACACCCACCATGCCTCGTCCCAGAATAGCGAGGCCCAGACGCTGCCGAATCCCGGGCGCCGGGTCTTGAGGTTGACCATCGCCGCCATGTTGTCAAAATCGCCGATATTGTTTTGGTAAAAAATCGAGTTGGTAATGGGGGAAAGATAGCCGATCTCGAAGCGTTTGGGCCAAACAACCATCTCCCCGAGATCGAGGAAAAAATAATTTTTATACCTGAACTGAAGCATCGTTATCGAATAGGCATTCTGAAAATTCATCGCCGATTTTTTGATTCCCTCGGCATTGTGGTATTCGAGGACGCCCGTCATCGAGGCGATGCCGAACCAAGGGAACGGATTAAACTCGGCCTCCAACGCAAGGAAGGGCCGCGCGGCCCCGTTCAGCGCCATGCTCGATCCCAGGGGAACCGACCCCCATTCGCGGGGAAGCCGGGCAAGCCGGGCGGTAAGTTTGTTTTCCAGGAACGACAGGGAAAGTTCCGAGTTCAGGTTGTAGGCGCCGGCAAAATCATCGGGCCAACTTGAAAAAACGGAAAGGTTGTCAAAAAAATAAATCGAACCGTCCCAGCGTTTCCTGTGGCTGAAGGGAAAATGGGATAGCGGTTCGCTGTAGACGTCGATAACCCTGTTCTGAAATTCGCCGTTGTCGACAAAGCCCTCGTAGTAGGTATTGTAGGTTCCCAGACGTTTCCGGGGAAGCCGCATCAGCCCGCCCTCGGCGGAAAACCCGTAGGACAGGTGCCTTCCCACGTCGCCGTTCACCTGCGCCCTCACCCACAGTTCCAGGCCCAGGTATTCCCGGCCTTCGGGAAAATAAAAACCGCCCGATCCCTCGAAGTCGGCCCCGACCCGTATCTCCGCCGTTACCGGAATTTCGTTCGGTCCCAGCTCGGACTCCGCGTAAAAGGAACCCCTGCCCATGTCAAGCCCGGGTTTCGGCACGGCAAAACCGTCGAGATACCTGCGCAGGATGTCCCGCTCGGAAGCGGTCAACCTGCCCGAATTTCCGGACCCGAGTATTTCGTTTATGGCCTTGACCACGACGTCCCGGCTGTACGGCCTTCTCCCGGAAAGCGGACCGGAAAGGCCGCGCAGCTCGGCCTGTTCCAGGATGTAATACACCCGGTCGTCCAGGGGAACGGCAGTATGCGTCTGGGCAAAAAGCGGCATGCAGGAAAAGGCAAGAAGGCAAATCCGGAACGAAACTCTTTTTAGGAACATGCTTTCTCCTTGGGGAACTCAGTCAACCCATTCGGTAATGTCCTTGGCGGACACTTCCCACCGTTGGCCGAAACGGGTTTCGGAGGTATTGCAGTAACGGCAGAAGGGAAACGGTTTTTGCAGGAAATCGATGATCTCCTCCCGATTTTTTACCTTGTAGATGTCGACGTAGTCATGCTCGCCGACCTCAAGATTCTGCTTGAAATACTCGTTGAAAAATCTGCTGTGGGCGACAATGCAGCAGGTAAAAAGCTTGCCATCCCGCAGGGTGACGCAGCAGCCCCAGCTTATGGCACACTTCCGGAAACTCTTTTCGATGTCCTGGCTGCCCGACAGGTCGATGGGCAGCTTGCACATGCGGTCCGGATCGCTGGAACCGGTGTATTCGATTTTCACCCCGTATTTTTTCCCCAGACCGTTTATCGTTTTCTTGTCCAGCTTTATCGGATACTGGCTGACGGAAATGACGATCCGGTTTTTTTTGCAGTTGTTCCAGAATTCCTCGTCCTTCCCCGGAAGCAGGATACCGTTGGTGGTTATCTGTATCCGCGTCGTGGGAAAATGGGAACGGGCAATGTCAAAGAACTTCGTAATTTGGGGATGGAGCAGCGGCTCGCCGCCGAGAATTTTTATCGCGAAGTATTTTTTGGAAATTTCGGCCAGCCGCGCGAAGTCCTTCTCGAAGGCTTCAAGGTCGAGGAATCCCTCTTCGGCGATGCAGGAAAAATGATTGCAGCCCCTGCAGTTCAGGTTGCAGTGCTCGACAACGTGTATCTCGATCGGAAAAAGCTTGGTCATCCTTTTGCAACGTATCGCAATAAGTTGGTAGATATCCTCAAAAACCCGGACGGACAGATAGGTCTTCATCAGAACGGGAATATCCTTCACGAATGAAAGAACATTTTGCACATAAACCTCCCGCCGGAACCAACGGGGAATCCCGTATCCCGGTCGCAGCGTTAAATAATCAGGTCGGCGATGCGCCGGTCCCCCTCGCAACCCGGACTTGTCGCCCATGTTTACCGAAGCGGTATTAAGCCTAGCCTCCCCGCCCGGCCTTTGTCAACCCCCGGCGTTGCCTTAATTAAGGAAGGGGATTCGGTGGGCATGCCCGCCGAGCGGGCGATTTATCCTTCGCGGGAAGACGGGCCGCTTCGGTTTGCGGGATTGGTTTCCGCGTTTCAGGACAGCTACTTGTTACCGGGCCGAGGCAAAGCCTACAATGGGTTATGGTTACGTTACGGGGGAAAGGGGTAAGCCCGGGGATCACCTCGGGAAGGCTGCGTTTTTTGGAGACGGCTGCGGTTTCGACCGAAAGGCGGATTGTCGAGGACGCGGCGGCGGAGGAAGGACGGTTCCTGCGGGCGCTGGAGACCGCCGGCCGGCAGCTCGACGGGCTTACGGCCCTGGCCGAGGACAGGCTGGGGAAGGAGAACGCCGCCGTCTTTCGGATGCACCGGATGCTGCTGGAGGATACCGAGTACACCGATCCGATCGTGGAGATCATTCGGGAGGAGCGGGTTTGTGCCGAGTATGCGGTGGGCGAGGTGGGGTTTCGGCTTGCCGCCGTTTTCGTCGGGATGGAGGACGAGGACCTGCGTTCCAGGGGCAGCGACGTTCGGGACGTTTCCGACCGGCTGCTGGGCATCCTCGCCGATGTTTCGCAGGGTCCGGAAGCGGCCGGCGGCGGGGCCGACATCCTGGTCGCCGACGACTTCAGCCCGAGCAGGACGGCGCTCCTGGACCGCTCGAAGGTGAGGGCTCTGCTCTGCAGGCAGGGTTCGGCGGGCTCGCACATGGCGATCTTTGCCCGTACCATGGGAATCCCGGCGATCGTCGCCCTCGGACCTTCCCTCGATTCCGGTTTTGAAGGCCGGGCGGCGATGCTCGACGGCGGAACCGGAACCCTGTACGTCGAGCCGGATCTTCCCACCCGCCAAATCCTTCATGTAAAGTCCGAGAAGCAACGTTCCGAAAGCAGGAATCTGGAAGCATTTCGCGGGAAGCCCACGCTGACGGCAAGCGGCCGACGGATAAAGCTATACGCCAACATCGGTTCGGCCGCCGACGCATCCGCCGCCCTTGCCGCCGATGCCGAGGGCGTCGGCCTGTTCCGCAGCGAATTCCTGTACCTCGGCCGGGAGGATTTTCCGGACGAACAAACCCAGTACGAAAGCTACGCGGCGGTGCTCGATCTGATGGGCGACCGCCCGGTAATCATCCGCACCCTGGACATCGGGGCCGACAAGCGGCTTCCGTACATGGACCTTCCGCCGGAGGAAAACCCGGCCCTGGGAATGCGGGCGATCCGGCTCTGCCTTACCCGGCCGGAGATTTTCCGTACCCAGCTTCGGGCCATCTTCAGGGCATCGGTCGTCGGCAACGCCTCGCTGATGTTCCCGATGATAAGTTCGCCCGAGGAACTGGCCCGGGCGAAGGCGGCGGTTCGGGATGTATGTCGGGAACTTGCCGAAGAAGGGATTCCCTTCAAGGAGATTCCCCTGGGGATAATGGTCGAAACCCCGGCGGCCGCCCTGCTCGGCGACATCCTTGCCCGGGAAGTCGATTTTTTCAGCATCGGGACCAACGACCTTGCCCAGTACGTCCTTGCCGTCGACCGCCAGAACGAATCCCTTGCCGAATTCTCCCCGCCGGCCCACGAGGCCGTCCTCCGCCTTATCCGCCTGACCGTGGAAAACGCCCACAAGGCCGGCATCTGGTGCGGCATCTGCGGAAACCTCGCCGGCGACCTTTCGCTGACGGCCACGTTTATGGAGATGGGAGTTGATGAATTGTCGGTGGAGCCTTCAATGATCCTGAAGGTGCGGGCCGCTATTGCGAACACCGAAGGCTAGGCAGTATCCCCTGTAACCAAGGTGTTGCGAGAGCGAGAAAATCCCCAAGCCGGAAGAAGCCTCCGGGCGCAGACCGGAGGGGTGGAGGCAGTTCAAGCTGTCTACGGCAGCTTGAACTGATCTCCGAGTCCAAGCTGCCATGCAGCTTGGACCGTGGAGCCCGCGGCGGTGCTGAAGGTAAGGGCCGCTATTGCGAACACCGAAGGTTAGGCAGTATCCCCTGTAACCAAGGTGTTGCGAGAGCCGACCAATCCCCAAGCCGGAAAAAGCCTCCGGGCACAGACCGGAGGGGTGGAGTTTTGCTTGGCAAAACTCCAAGTCCAACCTGCCATGCAGGTTGGACCGTGGAGCCTGTGGCGGTGCTGAAGGTAAGGGCCGCTATTGCGAACGCCGAAGGTTAGGCAGTATCCCCTGTAACCAAGGTGTTGCGAGAGCCGACCAATCCCCAAGCCGGAAGAAGCCTCCGGGCGCAGACCGGAGGGGTGGAGTTTTGCTTGGCAAAACTCCAAGTCCAACCTGCCATGCGGGTTGGACCGTGGAGCCCGCGGCGGTGCTGAAGGTAAGGGCCGCTATTGCCGGCGTTGAAGGCTAGGCAATATCCCCTGTAACCAAGGTATTGCGAGAGCGAGAAAATCCCCAAGCCGGAAGAAGCCTCCGGGCGCAGACCGGAGGGGTGGAGGCGATCTCCGAGTCCAAGCTGCCATTGCCGGGGTTGGGGCCCAAAGATGGAAGGTCATCCCGGAAATGCGGGGGCGTTGCGGGGGTGGAACCCCCGCTCGGGGGGTAACGGAAAACGCCGAATCCAAGCTGCCTTGGCAGTTTGGATTCGGCGTTTGAAGTGGAGGGGGGCTTGGCCCCCCGCATTGTACTAAACCTTGAACCGCGAAACCGCCGCCACCAGCGCGGAAATGTTCTCCCGGTTCCGGCCGGACAGTTCGTTGACGCTGTTCACCGCCCCGTTGACCCGGGTCGCGCCGATCGCCATCTCGTTCATGCTGTCGGTGATCTCCCGGGTGACTCCGGCGAGGCGGTGGCTTTCCTCGATGACCCCCCGGCTGCCCTCGAGCATTTCCCTGGAGCCGTGCCGCACCTCGCCGGTGATCTCGCTGACCTGCACCGACGCGTCCAGCACCTGCCGGCTTCCCTGGCTCTGCTCGTCCATCGCCGCGCTCATGCTCTCCGACTGCTCGGCCACGGTCCGTATGCCCCGGTCGATGGACTCGAACCGTTTGAGGACCTTTTCGGTCGAGCCGGTGATCCGGTCGATGGAGCCCTTGATCTTTTTCAATACCAGGCCGATGGTCTTCGACTGGTCGCCGGAACTTTCGGCCAGCTTGCGGATCTCGTCGGCGACCACGGCGAATCCCTTTCCGGCATCCCCGGCATGGGCGGCCTCGATGGCGGCGTTCATCGAAAGCAGGTTCGTCTGGCTGGCGATGTTTTCCATCACCGTGTTGATCTCCAGAAGCCCCTCCGATTCCCGGGCGATTTCCAGGATGTCGGCGGCCACTTCCTGCAGGCCGGAACGTCCGGTTTCCGAGGATTCCTTGAGGTCCTGCACGTCGGCGGCGTTCCTGGCAAGCGTCGCCGTCACCGTCTGGATGTTGGCCAGCATTTCCTCGATGGAGGAGGACGCGGACGAGACCGCCGCACTCTGCCTGTCCACATGCCCGGACAGCTTGTCGATGTTCGCCGTCACCTGTTCCATCGTGGCGTTGGTCTGGGTAACGCTGGCGCTCTGGCCGATGATCCTGCCCTTGATGCTCTGGATGTTCGAGCTGATCTGGTTCATCGCCGAGGCCGTGTCCGTCATGTTGACGGCAAGGTCGTCGCCGATTTTCGTGAGGGCCTCGGCCTGGTTCTTTATCGACAGGACCAGCTCCCGTATCTTGGCGATGGTCATGTTGAAAAAGCGCGCCGCGGCCGCGGTCTCGCCGGATCCGGTTTCCGGCAGGGCCACGGTAAGGTCCCCGTCGCCGGATGCTATGTCGTTGAGGACATGCGACATATTGACGATGGGCCTGGCGATCGACCTGGAGATGAAAAAGGCGACCAGGATCGCAAGGACGATGGTCAGCGCCCCGATTATCGCGGCGAACTTTATCATCGCGTAGGTTCCGGCATGCACCTCGTCCATCGGTATGGCGATGGCGAAGGCCCATTGGTCCGGAAAATCCGAAATCCGCACCGGAACGGTAAGCACATGGTAATGTCCGCCCCGCATGGCCACGTCGAAGCCGTACTCCCGCCCTTCGCGAACCGCCTTGTCGAACGGGATGAGGTGTTCGCCGAGCAGTTCCCCCTCCGCCTGGGCAAGGCTCAGGCCCAGGTTGTCCGCGTCGGCATGGGAAACCACCGTGGCGTTGGCGCTCATGGCCAGCGCAAGCGTGCCGGAGAAGGCGCACCTGAAGTCCTGTCCTATGGGCTGCAGGGTCAGGTGCAGCCCCATGTCGACCCCGAGCACGCCGACGACGTCACCTGCGGAATTGCGGATCGGGGCGGCGATGGTGCTGGGGTACCGCAGCTCGCCGGCGAGGACCCGGTCGTAGGGATTGGTGATGATCTGCCTGCCCTGCATCGGCAGCCGGAAATAATCCTCGTTTTCGTAATCCTCGGCCAGATACCGCACGAGCTCGTCGGTGCGCTTCAGGACGTAGCCCGGAATGAAACGCCCCTCCTCGTTCGTGCCGGGGAGCCCCAGGCCGGCCCGCGCCGAATCGTCGCCCTCAAGGACGTCCGGAAGCCAGATGCTCCAGACATGGATGGCGGCGTCGTTCTCCTCCAGCAGGGCCAGTACCAGGCCGTCCAGGAAAGGCCGCCTTCCCTCGACCGGAATTTTCTCGTACTGCCCCATGGCGACGGCGGCGGTGGCCACCTTGTCCCACTCGTTTTCCAGAAAGTTGGAAAATTCGCTGGCGACCTGCCGCGCCGTGGCCTGCGCCAGACCGGAAGCCAGCTCCTCCGCCGCGTTCCATGCGCGAAGCACCAGAACCGTGCCCAGCAGCCCGACGCTGACCACGCTCATGATGCCCATTACCAACGTGATACGAAACCCTATTTTCATACTTCTCCCCGGGAGGGTGGACGCGGATTAATGTACACGTTTGGGTTCGATGACAGAGGATGCTCTTTTGCAATTCCTGTTGCTCAACCTACGATGCCGTGCCTATTTTAAATCCACCCGTGCCCTTTTCAAGCAAGATAGGCATGCCGAAAACCGGAGTCAAGTAAAAAATAAAAAAAAATCGCCGCCGGAAAATAAAAACATCGCCGTTGTCGATGCTCTGCTGCGATACCGGACTTGCGAAACCGGAATGGATTTCGATACGAATAAACGAAGAATCATGAAAAACTACGGCGGCGGCAGGTAAGGGCCTGCATGATTTCAAAGATGTCGGTAAGCTTCCCCAATCTTACGTCCGTAAGATTGGATGCGCCGCATCTGGTGCCTTGATCGTCAATCCGTTTATTCAGGAAGACAGAAAATGAAGACAGATAAAATACAAGCAATTGCAA
>Ga0131853_10019331_pt1 | contig 12398 bp, 16 predicted proteins | sample TergutLab28metaG_FD_92764 | JGI IMG/M metagenome (GOLD analysis project Ga0131853, IMG submission 92764) | Labiotermes labralis P1 segment gut microbial communities from Petit-Saut dam, French Guiana - Lab288 P1 (version 2) (version 2) | ecosystem: Host-associated > Arthropoda: Insects >...
AGTGTCATAGAAGAGTCAAGAAGCTTGTATGCTTCAATCGAAGCGGGGCTTATAAATAAAATGTCATGGGCTTTTAGAGTTACGGAAGATTCGTATAACAAAGAAACTCGCACCCGGACAATCTTAAAAATTAAGAAGGTTTTCGATGTTAGCGCAGTAAGTTACCCTGCTAATGCCGATACTGATATTGCTGTGCGTTCTTACTATGACGGAGTGATCGAGCGTGAGAAACAGGAGCTGTTAGCACGGCAAGCGCAATTATTAAGACTAAAAACAAAAATTTAACGCAAACAGTATGGAGGAATTTATACAATGAGACTAACACAAATCGAAATGAGACTATTAGAGATAGCAAACGAAATCGAAGCAAGAGGCACGGAAATCACAGCAGAGGAAATCACAGCATTCAATACAGAAGTTGACGCACTAAAAGAAGAACGAACAACTTTGCTCACCGCCAATACTCAAAGGCAAACACTGCTTGAAAGCATTGCCGAGGGCAGAGCGGGAACGCCAGGCGTTCCTATTTTACCAACACCGCACCCACAGAGCGGAGAACAACGCACAGGTGACGTTTTGTCCGCAAGCATTGATTACCGCAATGCATTCATGAATTATGTGTTAAGAGGAACTAAAATCCCGGACGAACTTAGAGCACATCAGACAACAATGACAACTGATGTTGGCTCAGTAATCCCCCAACCTGTTCTCAATAAAATAATTGAGAAAATGGAAGCTGTGGGAATGATTTTGCCACTTGTAACCCGTACATCATATCAAGGCGGTCTAAACGTGCCGACTTCAAGCGCAAAACCTGTTGCAACATGGGTTGCAGAAGGAGCGGGAAGCAACAAGCAGAAAAAGCCAACAGGCGTTATAAGTTTCAAATATCACAAACTAAGATGCGCCGTTGCCGTATCGCTCGAAGTTGACACAATGGCACTTTCAGCGTTTGAGAGTAGCTTGATTAACAATGTAGTAAGAGCAATGGTAAAGGCAACAGAACAAAGCATGATCGACGGTGACGGCATCGGCAAACCAACAGGCATTTTAGCAGAAACCCCGATAGCTGAACAAGTTATAAAAACCGCGCAACCGACCTACGAAGATTTATTAAAAGCTGAGGCGGCATTACCGATTGAATACGAATCAGATGCAGTTTGGTGCATGAGCAAAAAAACATTCATGACCTTTCAAGCTATGGTTGATGCAACAGGACAGCCAATTGCCCGCACAAACCACGGCATAAGCGGTAAAATTGAGCGGGTATTATTAGGCCGCCCGGTAGTATTATGCAACTATGTAGCTTCCTTTACGTCATCACTTGCCACCGGTACGCCTTTTGCGTTCATATTCAATTTTGAAGACTATATACTCAATACTAACTACAACATGGGCATCAAGCGTTACGAAGACAATGAAAATGACGATAAAGTGACAAGAGCCGTTATGCTTACAGACGGTAAAGTTGTAGACAAAAATTCACTTGTTATTATGAAAAAGCAATAAGGCACAACAAAAAAAGGAGCGGCGGCAATGATTAGAAAAGTTAAATTAGCTTTACGGTTGACAGGCTCGGCGTTTGACGATGAAGTGAAAGGCTTGATTGCCGCCGCTTTAGCAGATTTGCGGTTAACAGGAATTGACTTTGACACACCTTCAGGGGCAACAGATAACACAGAAATAGAAGATGTAGAAGCCGACCCGCTTATAGTTAGGGCTGTAATATTGTATTGTAAAGCTCATTTTGGGTATATCAATGACCAAAAAAGATTTTTAGATGCATATGAGTATCAAAAAAGACATTTAGCACTAGCGAGGAAATATCATGAAATGGAGTGACGTTATTACCCTCATTCATGCAGATTTTTCACTTGCAACGGATCCAGAGGGGTTTACAGCCCCGGAACTTGCAAAAGGCGCTGAGGTTTTCGCAAATAAAAAATCTGTAGGATTTAACGAGTTTTTCAAAGCTCAACAGGCAGGGTATACAGAACAACTTAAATTTGATTTATACACAGCTGAATATGAAGGTCAAACAGTCGCAAAATATGACGGAAAACTATTTCGTATTTTACGTACTTACATAGACCCAAAAACAGAAGGTGAATACATTGAATTGACACTATCAGACCTAAAAGAGCGGGGCGGCGTGCAAAATGGGCTTTGATGTGGATTTTGCAGGGCTTGAAGAAATTGAAAAAGCACTTCTAAAAAATGCCGAGGCCGCCGAAAAACACGCCGAACCCATTTTGCTAGAAGGTGCAAAAGTCATGAAGTCGGCTCAAAAAGCCGCCCTTTCCCGAATTTCAAAAGGTGATAGAAGTGACGGCGAACTTATGAGTTCAATTACCATTGGGCGTGTAAAGCAGTCAAAAAGCGGTACAGGCATTCATACAGATGTATTTCCGCAGGGATATCAATCCCATACATCAGAAATGAACACTAAGGGCAAAAAGGTCAGAAACGCTAATGCAGGGTTTATGTTAGAGTATGGCACTTCTAACATGCCCGCCCGACCTTGGGTAAGCACCGCTGAAAATACCGCCGCCGATGCAGTAAATGAAGCAATGGCGCAAGCTTGGGAAAAAGTAAGTGAGGGATAATATGATAAAAAATGATAGTGACAGCAAAATACAGCGTACACTTACAGCTATGGGCGTACCTGTAGAACGATTATTTTTTATTGGTGAATCCGATACTTATATCACATGGCAAGTAATTTCTGGCAATGAAACAGCCTTCGCAGACGATGATAATGAAGAGTACGAACATTTTTATAGGGTGGACTTATTTTCACGCCATAATTATGTACAAGAATTAGTAAAACTAAGAAAATTACTAAAAAAAGCAGGATTTCATGGTACAACAGTAAATGCGGAGCAATACGAAAAAGATACAGGGTATTATCACGCATCAATCAACACATACTTAATAGAAGAATAGGAGAACTAAAATGGCAACAATAGGCGTAAGAGATTTATTTTTTGCCCCAATAACAATAGATGCAAACGGCAATGAAGTTTTCGGAAAGCCGGTTAGACTAGCAAAAGCAATAACAATAGGCTTATCAACGCAGACAGCGGAAGCAACACTTTATGCAGATGATGCAATTGATGAAGTAGAAAAAGCGTTTGTAAGCTCAAACCTTTCGCTCAACATCAACGACTTAGAACCGGGAAAGGAAACACTACTATTAGGGCAAAAGCAAGACACCGAAGGTGTTGTATATGCACATGGCGACGATGAAGCCCCATATGTTGCAGTTGGATTTAGAGCAACCAAAACAAGGGGGCGTTTCCGTTACTTATGGTTTTACAAAGTTAAATTTGCAATTCCAGACGAAAATTATCAGACCAAAGGCGAAAACATTAATTTTCAAACACCCACCATCGTAGGCACGGCAATCAAACGTGATGATGGACACTGGCGGGCAAGTTATGTAGGATTGCCTACAGATACACCGGCAGAAAATTGGTTCAACAAAGTAAAAGAACCACAAGCAGCATAACAAAATAAAATATTATAAGGGGGAAGGCAAGTTCTATTGCAGGGCTTGCCTATTTTTTATATGAGTACAATAAAAGACGGTGGACTATTTCCAATACAGTTAGACAAAGAACGGTACATGCTTTTTTCGCTGAATGTAATTGATGCAGTAGAAGACAAAATTGGAGATATAAGCGACCTTGGAAAGAAGATGAACAGCAAGGGGCGCATGAAGTTCATAACGTGGCTTTTGACATTGCTAATAAACGAAGGTGCCGCATATCAACAATATCTAACGCACGGACAAATAGAGGGGTCGGAAGTCATAGAAGAACGTACAGTAGGTATGCTTATACACGGAACAAACATCAAGACAGTTATGTCCGATATATTTGATGCCTTTACGCTTGCAAATCGTGGTGACGCAGATTTGCAAAATAATGAAGATGATGACGAGGAAACAGAAGAGAATGATGAGGGAAACGCACAACCGGGCGGGGTCGGGTAGACCTTGCCCGGTTGATTTATATAGGGGCTGTGGTTCTTGGCTTTACAGAAAAAGAAGTCTGGAACATGACCCCATTTAAGATATTAACCCTCTTCAAGATACATAAAATTTACTGTCCACAAAGAAAAGGCTTTATAGAAACAAGTACTTCTATTCATGAAGATATGGACGATATAGACATAGCTCTAGGGGGGTTGTAAATGGCGAAGATTGGACGGATAGGCACACGCTTAGAATTTGAAGGAAAAAAAGAATACCTTGACGCTACAAAAGAAATAAATAGTAGCCTTAAAAATTTAGGCTCTGAAATGAAAGCCGTAACATACGAATTTGGCCGCAGTGACAAAAGCATTGAGGGATTAACAAAGCGCAAAAGCCTAATGGAACAGCAACTAGAAGAGCAAACAAAAGCCGTAGAAAATACAAAAAAAGCTCTTGAAATGATGACTAATGAGGGTGTAGACCCTGCAAGCAAGCAATATCAAGATATGGAGCGGGTTCTAAGAGAAACAGAATCCCAAATGTCCGGAACAAAAAGGGAAATAGCGGAGCTTGACAGTCAATTGCAAAGTTCTAGGGGCAACTGGGAAAATGTAGGCAAAGTAATAGAGGGCGTTGCAACAGCTTTAGCCGCAGGCATGGCCGCAGTTGGAGCGGCGGCAGTTGCCGCCGGTGCATATTTGTACAACATGGCAAGCGAAACCGCCGCCGCCGGGAATGCCGTTGACAACTATTCCCGACAAATGGGCTTTTCAAGAGATGCAATACAGGAATGGGATTATATTCTGAGCCAAAACGGCGCATCATTATATAACTTTAATTATGGTGTACGCCGTGTAACCGCCGCAATGGGTTCTTTAGACGAAGAGGGTGGCAAGGTTGGTAAAGCCATTACACAGCTTGGATTGAATTTTGATGAAGTCCGAGAAAAAAGCCCCGAAGATGCAATGAGTGCGATTATAACCGCATTTCAAGACATGGAAGAGGGGGCAGACAAAACAGCCCTTTCATTACAAATTTTCGGACAGCGTGGCGGTATGACGCTAATGCCTATGCTAAACAGCAGTGCAAAAGCTACTGAGGAATTAAGACAGCGGGCTCATGATTTAGGCATGGTTATGTCAAATGAGGCTATAGATGCTTCGTCAAATTTCACAAATAGTCTCGACACGCTAACCAGGACATTTGACGGCGTGAAAAATGCAATAGGAGCGCAATTATTACCCGGTTTCACGATGGTAACAGACGGGCTTATAGGCATTATATCCGGTTGCGAAAACGCAAGCGAAGCGATTACGCAGGGTGTTGAGGAACTTGTTAACGGAATAAATGACGCCATTCCGCAGGTATTAGAATTATTTAATGTCGTGGCAACAACCATAGCAGAGGTTGCACCGGATATTATAAATGCACTTATAGAGGGCGTTGTAAATAACATTCCGCAACTGATGGAAGCGGCATTAAGTATAGTTATGGCTCTTGTCGAGGGTATAATTACCGCCCTACCCGCCTTACTTGAAGGCGCAATACAGATTATAACAGGTCTTGCAGACGGCATAACACAAGCACTACCAACACTTATACCTGTTGTTATAGATGTAATTATGCAAATCGTTCAAACACTTATGGAAAACATACCTTTACTTATAGATGCGGCCTTGCAACTTGCGATAGGCCTTACAACAGGCCTCATAGAAGCAATACCGCTTATCATAGAAGCAATCCCACAAATTATTGAAAGCATACTAACCGCAATACTTGAAAGCATACCCTTAATAATTCAAGCGGGTATAGATTTACTTGTTGCTCTTGTTGAGGCATTACCCCAAATAATAACTTCAATTGTGGCCGCAATTCCGGCGATAATCGAAGGGATAATATCAGCGTTAATGTCAAATTTACCGCTAATAATTCAAGCGGGCGTTGACCTGTTTATTGCACTAATAAGGGCGTTACCGGAAATAATAACGACAATTGTAACTGCAATACCTCAAATAGTGGCAGCTATTCTTGATGCCATAATCGGAAACCTAGACCAAATCATCATGGGCGGTGTACAGCTATTTGTTGCACTAATCGAAAACTTACCAAGAATCATAATTGAGATTGTCCGGGCAGTACCACAAATAGTTACAGCAATATTCAACGGCTTCATGGAATTAATTCCACGGCTTTTAGACGCAGGCAGAAACTTAATGTTAGGTCTCAGAGATGGGATTATAAACGCCGCCACAGCGGTCATTGATTCTGTTAGAGATGTTGCAAGCCGCATTTCTGGCGCAATTCGTAGTTTTTTTGGGATTAACTCACCATCTACTCTTTTTGCGAAATATGGGAAAAACATGGCCGAGGGGCTAGGACAGGGCTTTGATAGAGAAGCAAAGGACGTTGACCGGAAAATGACCGGCGCCATGGATCAAGCCGGGCAACTCACCGCCGCAAGAGCTGTAGAAGCTGTAAGCAATGGGATAATACAAAACATATCAAAGTTAAATGCAGCAACTACCGCAGTTGTCGAACACATTCTACAAAGTCTGCTTGCGGAAAATCAGCGGCTTACAAGCCAAGGTGCAACCATCGTACAGCAGATAGCCACAGGTATAACGGAGAGAGCATCGGAAATTACCAACCGTGTTAGAACTATAATGCAAAGCGCTACGGAAACAATCAACAGCTTTAGAAGCCAATTCACCACAGCAGGCGAAGAGATGACAAGGGGCATATGGCAAGGTTTTCATAATATGCGGCATTGGCTTGAAAACAATGTTAGGCAGATGATGCGAAATATTGTTGCAGTCGTACGGCGTGAAATGCAAATAAATTCACCTTCACTTGTGTTTGCGGATATCGGCGAACAAATGGCCGCGGGTCTTGGCGTTGGCTTTAACGATGAAATTAAAGGCGTACAAAACAAAATAAGAGAAGCAACCAACTCATTAACACCTGATTCTAAAATGCAAAAAGGTACAAAAGGGCAACAAAACCAAAACGGCGGGTTCAGCCTGACACAAATAATACAGACAAAAGAAACAAGCTACGCCGCCCAACAGCGGGAAGCCGCCAAAAACTATAAAATGATAGCAAGAGAGGTAGGGGCGATATGAGCAATCGGGAAAAGTTGTTTTTTATAAATGAGCGCAACGAAGAGCTTGAATTTTCATCAGATTCCCCCTACCACGTAAATATCAATGATGTGTCCGGATTGTCAGATATACGCAATGAAATATTTAGCATCACAGGCATGGGACAAGATGGTAGTACATTTGTCGGTAGCCGGATAGAATCAAGAGATATTGAAATAGTCGGACATTTGAACGAAACAAATCAAGAGCGGGCGCATCTGCTACGAAGAAACATGAACAAAATACTAAATCCGCAATTTTCAGCAAGACTAATTTATGAGTTCAAAAACTTTCGGCGTGTAATTAACTGCACCATAGACCAAGCCCCGACATTTGCAAGAAACCGAATTCCAATTTTTGAAGAGTTTTCGCTACAATTATCTTGTCTAAATCCTTTTTGGCGTGATGACAAGGAAAGTCAACATGAAATAGCCGCCTGGATAGGTGGTTTTGAATTTCCGATTGACAGGCCGGAGGACGATTTACCGCAAGGGTTAGAAATACCAATAGACGGAACATGGGAAATAGGTTGGCGTGAACCGTCACTTATTGCACATGTTTTTAATGATGGAGATGTCCGGGCGGGTATACGCATAATCTTCAATGCAGTTGCCACAGTACAAAACCCAACCTTAACAAATATCATTACAAATGAGTTTTTAAGATTAAATCTAACCATGCAAGCGGGCGACACAATCGAAATAAATACAGCATGGGGAGAAAAAAGAATTACACTAAACAGAGCGGGTATAATTACAGATGCGTTTAGGTACATAGACCCTGAAAGTACCTTCTTACAATTAGAACCGGGCGAAAATATTTTTGGTTATGCCGCCGCCGCAAACTTAGACAACTTAAATGTAACCATACATCACCATAATTACTTCTTGGGGGTTTAGCATGGAACTGATAGTATATAACCGTGATTTAATTACGCAAGGTGTAATAGATAAAATAATATCTTTGGTTTGGGTTAGGCGGTTTTATAGCCCCGGCGAATTTAAGTTACTTGTGCCTTTTACAGAAAAACATAAAGAGTTGCTTAAAATGTACGGAATCATTACAAAACGTGGAGATACAGAAGCCGCCGAAATAAAAAGTGTACATATAAGAAAAAATACACAGGGCATGGAAGAAATAGAAGTACATGGGAAGTTTCTTTCAAATTGGATAGGTAAGCGGCTTGTACTTAATCTGATACGTGAAACCGCCGCCCCGCAACACTTAATAAGCAGAATAGTTGCGGAAAATGTCACAAATCCGGCAAATCCTCTAAGGCGACTAAATAATATACTGCAATCTTCAATCGCTCATATTGTGCGTGGACATGTTGAATATATATCTGAACCTTTTATAAATGCGTTAATTGCGACACAAAATCTAGCCAAAATATCAGCACTCGGATTTAATATTCTGGTGAACGCAAGAACCAGAATTTACTATTTCAACATAGTAGAGGGCAGAAACCTAACAAGCGGGCAAACGGTAAATCATGTTGCCGTTTTTTCTGTTGATTTTGATAATATTTTAGAACAATCTTATGAACATTCTACCGAGCAAAAGCGCACAATGGCATATGTAGGCGGTGAAGAAAACGCACTAACACCACAAAGGGTGGTAGAGGTTGAACGAAATTTGAGCGGGTTTACAAGAGATGAAGTTTTTATAAATGCAAGCGACATAAATCAAACATGGCGTGATAATATAGGCATAGAACACACGATGACAAATGCACAGTATGACGCACTACTACACCAACGTGGCATTCAGGAACTAACCTATTTTTCAGTAGTAGAAGCATTTTCAAGCAAAATCAACACTTATGCAAACTTAAAATATAAAGTTGATTATGATTTAGGGGATATTGTCACATGTATTGATAGGCGTTGGGGAATCGTAACAAATGTACCAATAACAGAAATTACAGAAGTATACCAAAATCACCCGCACCCGGAAATTGAAATTGTATTTGGGGAAAGCTTGCCAACACTAGCAGAGCAAATAAGAAAAATTAACATTCAATGAGAGGAGTTTTGAAATATGGAAAAATCAAGCTTTTTCAACTCAATTGGTGGGGATAGGCGGTATCTCGCTCAAGATTGGGCGGCATATTTTAGCCCAATAATAAATAATGGAATAAATATAAGCCCATCTAACGCCCTAGAAGTAACACCCGGTTCGGGGCTATCTGTAAATATTCGCCCCGGCTTCGCATGGATTAACGGATTTTTTTACGAAAACAACACTAATTTAGTCTTAGCGCTACCTGCGGCGCACGGAACGCAAAACCGCATTAACCGCATCGTTATAAGGCTCGACCTAACGGAACGCCGCATATTCGCAAGGGTAAGCAGTTCAGTTTTCGCAATTCACCCTACAGCCCCGGAACTACAAAGAGATGCAAACGCATGGGAAATTTGCTTAGCTGATGTATGGGTGAATGCAGGGGCTACTACAATCACGCCATCAAATATAACAGACCAGCGGAGAGATCCTTTTTTGTGCGGTGAGGGTGGTGTAGCACAATCGGCAACACCGGAAACGATTGTACCAATAAACTTTACAATTCCAACTACAGCATGGGTAGCAACTGCAACATTTGCAGGGTTTGGCTTTCAAGCGACTATACAAGTACCGGGGTTTGTTTCAGGTGATTTAATCAGAGCAGATTTCAATATGCAATCCGTGATTGTAGCCACCGCCGCCGGTGTTGGCGGTGCAGGTACTACGGCAACAGGTTCAGCAACTTTTTTTGCTAGAAGCGTACCAACCGCCGCACTAGCTGGCAGTTATACAATTTTCAAGGTGGTGAGATAGATGTTATCAACAAACGTAAATCAAATACCGTTACCCCCTCCGGCTTGGAATGGCGGAACAGTAACAAATAGAACTTTATTTCAAAGAGCGGCGGGCACAACAATTGCGGCTTCCGCTCATGCTGATAGCACTCTTGAGGTCAGCGTTCCCGATAGCAGATCCGCAAGAATGGTGTTTTTTAGACCCGGCTTTGCGGCAAATTTTGGCATAGATAATGACAACATTTTGAAAATTGGCGGAATCTCAATGGGGAATGTAGCACATAACATACTGCATTCAGGGAACAGCGAAACCCTAATCAGCTCAATTTTAATAAACACACATATAGGGACTACGTCCCTAATAGGGCGGGCTAGTTTATTGAGAGTGCAGGGAGCAATTTCAAATATAGTTAGGATAACAGTGCGTGGGATTAACACACAGCAAGTTACCATAGCTGGGTACAATACAAATGTAGTTTTACCTGTAGGATATAGACCGAGTGGCAATGCAAGCGCAGTATCAGCGGGACAACATGGATTTGAATTAATGATACAGTCAAATGGAATTGCGTGGGTAAGCAATACTTCAGGCGGTCCGTTGACAATGAGCTTTCGACATTTTTTTCTGGAATATTTGACTGACATGTAGAAAGGAAATTTTAGAAGATGAACGACAAATTAGCAATAGTAGTAGACACTACTGGTTCAAAGCGTGAAGTTGTGACAGTTCGGACACATGTTACATATGACCTCAATACAGGTGAGGAAATAAACCGAGAATTTGAAGTTTTATTCTTTGAAACAAACCCCGGTGATGAAATCATTTTTGAAGATATTGATATAGCAACGCAAATGATAAAACCGCAATGGGATCCACAAAACAAAAAATGGATTGAAACCGCCACCCCAAAGGAAATTGACGAATGGAAAAAAGAAAATTATCCGCAAATTGATGAAGATGATATTTCGACCGCAGAATTTTTCAAAATAGCATTTGGGATATCAGGAGAAAAATTTAGTCGAAGCGAAGCTGAAAAATTATGCAAAAAGCTTCAGCAAGTTAAATAAAATAGGAGCGAGAAATGAATACTTATGTACTTGTCGCAATCATAGGCTTTATCCAAGCTGTAATGATAACAGTAATTTCTTGGAAATTAAAAATGTTTGAAAAAAGTGCGCAAAAAATAGAAGAAAAAAGATTTTCGGAAAATAGCGAACAATCTAAGATCCGCGCCGAAAGCGATATATTGCAGGCTAATTTTTTGTCAGCCGTTGGCTCTGGTGTGTTAGCTCTAATTGAATCAAGAAAAAAAGGTGTTATCAATGGCAACTTAGATTTAGCAGAACTTAAGCTAAAAAGAGCTAGGAAGAAATACTATGACTTTATAAATCATACGGCAATAAAACAACTTAATAAAGAATAGGGAGAACGAACCATGAAAAGAATAAAGTGGAAAGAAAAAATCACAAGAAAGAAAGTGTTGTGCGCCATAGTGGCGGCAATACTTGCCACCGCTGTGAGCTTCGGACTTAGCGAGGTTGCGGCAGAACTAATCAGCAAGGCTATTACTGCTACAATAGCAATAATAGCCTATTTTGTGGGAGATACTTGCACGGAAGGTGATAAAAATGACGATATCCATTAAGTGTGCAAGCTTGCGCTTTACGAGGCCGACAGTCAGGCGCACAAGGACGGACGAAACTATTGTGCACCACTATCACCATGAGACTGCGACGGTTGAGGAAGTTCACGGATGGCACCTAAACGCCGGGAAAATTGGGATAGGTTATGCGGTTATAATCAATATGGATGGTCAAATTTGGATGGGCAGAGGTCTTGACATGGCAGGGGCGCACACCGTCAACCACAACAACAGAAGCGTTGGCGTGGCATTTCAGGGGCGGTACGACGACCGCACAAGAGTTATGCCAGATGCACAATTTAACGCTGGAGTGTGGATGCTCAAATATCTGCAAAAGAGATATGGAACGCACCCGATTTATGGGCACGGAGAACTAAGAGCAACCGCCTGCCCGGGAAGATTTTTTCCCCTGGACGAAATGCGCACATTGCAATATAGAGGAAACTTTAACGAGAGGGAACTAACATTGACGCAATTTGAAGAATTAACAGGGCAAATATTGGACTTGACAGACAGAGTACAGACACTAGAACAGTCAGTAAGTCCAATATTCAGCAGATTAAGCGAGATGCCGGAATGGGCACATGATGCCCATGTTGACGCTGTGGAGCGGGATATAATTAATGGCGAAACTATTATTGCAAACGATACGGAAGAAATTATATTTCTCACGCCCCTTTCAGCGGTTGAAATGCGTCAAACAGTCATGAATTACAGGCGGGAACAAAATCAAAGACAGGAGAAAAACAAATGCCACACATAACAATGCAATTTAATGTTGCAGGGCAGGTAATGACCAGAACCGATGAGGTACAAATAATTGCAGATAGCCGGAACA
>Ga0131853_10019332_pt1 | contig 12397 bp, 8 predicted proteins | sample TergutLab28metaG_FD_92764 | JGI IMG/M metagenome (GOLD analysis project Ga0131853, IMG submission 92764) | Labiotermes labralis P1 segment gut microbial communities from Petit-Saut dam, French Guiana - Lab288 P1 (version 2) (version 2) | ecosystem: Host-associated > Arthropoda: Insects >...
AAACTGCCCTTTACACAAGTTATGGAATGGCAATATCATTATTACACCTACTTGCTCAATGTCTTCCTCCTTAAATTCATAGATCATGGCTTCTTTGATGTCCTTGAGTTTCTGGTCCAGTTCATCATGGGTTGGCATTGAGATGCCTTGAAGAGCGCATGTCTGTCGCCACTGCATGAATTCGCTGTCTGTGAAGTCTTGGTTACTGACATACTCCAGCCTAAACACTTTCTCCTGAGCTCCATGTCTATAATGAAAAGGAGCTGCAGACTTACATCGTCCAAACCCTTCTGCTTCAAACTACAATGATTGTTGTACATGTGCCTTCGATCACAGCAGTTCCATCAGAAATGGTGCACCAAACAAAAATGTTGGTGTACGAGAATGAAAAATAGACATCATTCAGACTGGTAAACTCCTATGTCATAAATATGCAGTATATATGATTAAATACAAGGTAAATGCTTGTAAGCAGTGTTATATATTGAATATAGATTGGTTGCATCAACAGAAAGTTAATATGGAGATCAAACAGGAAAACACAATCAAGCACTCCATATACTATGGTTTCCATTTCACTGTATGTTATTACCTCAAGCCAACAAACATACCTCAATCTCAAACCCTTGTTTGTTCGTGTGTTTCCCAACTGGTATATCTTGCCTGTTTCACAAACATCACCGACTTCACATACCTGGGGGTGGGGGGAAAAATCTGTGCATTAATTGCAATCTAATGTCAAGTACTGTAGGTTTCTAAGAGCTTCATTCTACAATAAACCCCAATTCTGTTCCTTTGACTCTCATATGTGAGACTATGGTGTAGCTAATGCATGGGCTTTATGGGTCAGTGTTGGCAGATGAAGTATTGTGCTAAACAGTCAACACTCAGCAACAGTCTAATACAAATGTATACTTATTGTCAAAAACTCATCTGCACATAATCATGCTACATGTTTCAGCCATACGGCCATCATCAGGCATGTCTTCACAAAAGTATACAAAGGATAGCAAAATAATACCAAAAGAAGCATCTGCTGTACAAATGTCATTATGCAATGAGTAAGTGTTTCAATGTAACTTCAATTTACATTTTGTATGAAGAGGAATGATATTATCATCATTATTATATGGTGGCAGTATTCAAAACATTAAACTGATTCCAAAATATGCTAAAAAATATAAAAATTCTGTTTATTTGGAGGTCAAAATCATATGTTGCAAGTGAGGAGTAAGTGAAGATGCAAGTCTTCTGGTAGGTTACACTGTGTTGTTCAGTAAACAAATCCCGATGTACTGAAGAATCACAATGCCTTCATCTTCGGGGTCAAGCCATCCAAGAAAACTCTTCTTGGATGCCCAAAAAGGTATTCCACCACCTTCTGGCACCTTGATGTTGGGCAGAATGCCAAAACTTCTGTTTGGATGACTACATAAATTGCATACATCCTAGCTCACTAAATTCAGAAATGGTCTGCCGAACCAAGAGAAACAAATTCAGACCCAATATGCAAACAGCAACATTAAAGCAACATCTCCTGAACTGTGTCCCCATGACAGACTGCACCACAAGTGCTCTTATAAACCTGCCAAGAGCCTTATGTATCATGACTCAAAAGAAATCCAAAGGTCAGCACGAGAAGAAATTACAGCCAAAGTTTCTCAGTCACCTGGCAACCAGGTGAAAATATCTTGCCATGAGACTACTCTTCTTAGAGTGTATGACCTATAAGATGAAGCTTCTCCACTGATCCTTCACAAGAATGGTTAAGTGTTTACTGACAGGGCATAACATCCCAGAAGTCTTGGATCTTCAGTAACACCAATCTGACAAACCAAAATCCCACATTACAACGTATTTTTGGACCCAGACATTTTACTACTCATAACTATGGCTTTGGAGCCCTCAATGCAAGCACATTTTATGTTTCTCATCACATATTCTGTCTAAAAACAGTACAATACATACTTTATATTGTACATATTCTGTGCTTTAGACATCTATTTATTATATATAATTAAAACTTACTGCACTTACTGACAAACAACAAACAGCATGTACTATTCTGCAGTACAAAATCCCCTACATGTTTCAGCTTAGATAAGCCATCTTCTGGGAGATTCAATTACACAAGAAAAACAATATGCGAGGTAATATAAATACACACCATCAAATACACAGTAAAAACATGCACAAAATGTGGGAGCCAAACATCAATAAATTCATATTCATGCACAGAAACATTCAGCTCCTGTTTTAATTATATGAATTCATTAATATCTGGCTGCTATATTCCACAGAGTGTATTTATGTTAATATATGTTTTGTTTTTCCCTTGTAACTGATTGCCACTGAAGATGGTTTATCCAGGCTGAAACACATACAAGAATGTACACTAAAAAACAGAGAATATACACTGTTTATAAATAAGTGCAGTCAGTTGGAATTACATAAAATAAAAAAGTACACACACATCAAAAAGATAAATTACCTGTACAAAGACGTCTGTGCTGATATACTACTCACCCTATAAACAGGCTTCCCATTGTGACTACCAATTCCCACTCGTACAAAGCACCCTTTAACCACCCTGTCAAAAAAGGGCAGATGCACAAACCTGTAAAAGGGCACAAAACTCATTTATTCTCGTGCCCTAGCACTTACACAGCACAGCTGAAGTGACACATGCCAACACACTCTGACATACGCAATAGTTATGCTCTGGAAGGTCTGATGCATGTCAAGTTTTGCACAAGTCACAACTAAGTATACATATAGTCAACTATATATGTATATGCAAGGGAGTCCAGTTGGAATCCAAATTCCAGCACAATGGAACCTGATCAGCCACAGCATAACCACCAGGCCAAACTACAATACTCTGTCTGCCACCTTTATCTCACAGCACTTTCCATACTGCACGACAGAACTTGGCATGTTTAAAAAGTTTTATCCTCTTACTGCCTCTAAAATTATGTACACATAAGTTTGGGAATGTCTGTGTCAGTCCTCTTATTTGAAGCGACTGTCAAGGTCAGGCTGAAGAACTAACCTTAATTTCCTACTGAAAAAGTGGAAACACTAGAAGCAGAAGCAGAAAATGGTATAAAAAATTAGTTTTGTTTGTGAAATGGCTTTCTCACAACTGATTCAGATTAACATTGCCAGAATTTACAAAGAAAATGGTATAAAAAATTAGTTTTGTTTGTGAAATGGCTTTCTCACAACTGATTCAGATTAACATTGTCAGAATTTACAAAATATCTACATAAAATTCATTAGTGAGTCCCCAGCTCCTGTGTACTGTCTTGTACAGCGGACCCACTAGAATGAACTCCTGCTGACTGTGAAAATAAAACATTTTGGGGAATGCTGGCAGAGCATAACACTTCTGGCATGTTCACAGTGTTACTGACTGTGGATTTTAAATTCATATATAATTTTAAGACAAAACACTGGAAGTTAAAGTATTTTAAACATGCCCTTCCACATTTCACACAACACACACTATGGAATTTCTCTGTACTTTGCAACAGACTATCAATCAATTCAATAAACAGTGATGACTTTTCATTCCTTGTGTGTGATGACATATTACAGGACCCTTTGCTCAGACTGCCACCTGTTTCTCTGGCTTCTGCAGCTTTGCTGTATTTCTTGTACTGGTCTGGTAAATGATGGGATATTACCACATATGTACACAGGTTTTTACATAAAGTGTCAATTATTTTTGTTTGATTTTAATCAAAAGTAAACCGTGATGAGAAACTGTAGTAAATATATCCCCTCCCCCCACCCAATATAAAATTTCATGAAAACTAGCCTGGTTGAAACCAAGCTGCTCCACATGACAAACAGACATGACCACAAAAAGGCAGCCAGTTTTTTCAAACTGCATTGAAAACACGCCTGAAAACACATTTTTGTGTGGGACAATATAAAACTCCCATCACTTGTTGTTCCATATGAAGACTACTGTAAGTCATGTCAATGAACGCACAAAGGCAAAAATTTAACACTGGACTCTTGACAGAAGGCAGAACAGGCCTAAAAGCTAAGAACTTTGGAAAGTAAGTGGGCAATGTTAGGATACACCAAAAAAAAAAAAAATTTACTCTCCATTCAGGTAGCCTAAAATACAGACACTCCTTCACACAGCACAGTTACACAGCTCCTGGTTGATGAGCAAACCAAAGTGGTTATTTAAGAGTTTTCATGCTTGATGGCCATCACTTCGTATGTGTGTACAACTGCGACTTTGTCCATGAGAGTGCAGTAGTCACACCAATCAATAACATGGTTCTTCTACTTGCAATATCTGCCAATGTCTTTCTATTTCAACAAGTGTTCACGTCTTTAAAGTTTTTACAATAGTTGTCCAGTGCATAGCATTTCAAGTGTATCCTCTGGAGGATGGCAACAAAACAGTTAAGCCTGTGGGTTGTTTGTGGGCAGGGTAGCTCAGATGGTATAGCAACTGACTATGGGCTGGATGGTGTGGGATCAAATCCCGGTGAGGACTAGATTTTCCGCCCATCCAGACTGGCCCTGGGGCCCACCCAGCCTCCTGTAAAATGGGTACCGGGTCTTTCCTGGGGGTAAAGTGCGGCTGAGGCGTGCTGCTGCCCACTCACCCCCTTCTAGTGCCGCGGTCATGGAAGAGTAGAGCTATACCTCTACCCACCCTCTGGGCCACACCAGGCCTGTAATGGGATCACTTTACCTGTGGGTTGTTTGTCTAGTGCCTCCAAATATGATTTGCACTGTCACTTGTAACTACCTGGGCAAAAACATCGAATCAATTTCTGAGATAGTAGAGCAACCACGTGGTAGAGTCTGCAAACCCCAACATGAGAGTTGGGTAGGCAGAACACAAAGCACACATAGCTTAAGTTTTAACAGATGGATGTAAATGCCAATCATATCTCTTGACTACATTAGTTTTTCTGGTTTAGCATGGACATTTAAACACAGCAACCAGCATATGGCATGCTAGGTCATTCACCAGTACATTCAGAGAACTGCATGTGGACTCATAGGATGATAAACGCTAATATGGAATGTGAACTAACGAGAAGAGGGAAGGGAGAGGGCACTGTTCACAGCTTTGATAGTTTCAAGTGTTAACTGTAAGCAGAAAACCTGCGCACTGAAGTGAAGATGGAGCAGGCTCACAACTGTATGGCTGGCTTATCCCAACAACTACCAACTCACCAGCTGATGTGCCTTGTCTGTTACACATTTCATAATTAGTACACCTGCCATTCAGAACTCAGGTTTATCATGGTTTTCCTCTGTCCCACCAGACACAATGCACGACCATGCCTCAATCAGGCCTTGATAGCTTCCTTCCATGTGCTGTCCAACTTGTTGCTCAATAATCATCTTACCACATAATACCATATGAGTTACTAACAGTGCTGTTAAATAAGCAAATAAATATATAAAAAACAAGATAACAAACAAACAAACAAACAAACAAACTTTCTCTATCTCTCCCTCATCATTCCCTTTCCCACATACACAAACCTTTCCATCTTATATCTTGATAATCGCATCTTATTCAAGTCTTCTTTCTTTGTAACATATTGCACCTTCCTAGATTTCCTACGTGAACTGGCTACAGACCTGAAAATTACAGCACTGCATCAATGTCACTAGCACAACAGAATACACACCTTCAACAAATGAGCCACCATTATTATTAAAAAAAAAGTTCATGGCACTATTTATTGGTGAAGGTTTCCACTATCACTGTGCACTAATGCCACATACACACACAACTCTCTCCTTCCACTAGATACTAGTTTCTCTCTTGGCTTATTTATTGAAAGTTGTGGTTAGAGTAAAATTTATACTTCTATTTATCACTGAAAATATATTGGGAGGAAGTGTACATACTATAAAGGAAAACGCAGAAGCTGTGGTAGTGGCTAGTAAGGAGATTGGACTAGAAGTAACTGCTAATAAAACTATGTACATGGTCATGTCTTGAGATCAGAATACAGGATGAAGTCACAGTATGAAGACTGATAACAGTTCCTTTGAAAGGGTGGAAGACTTCATATAATTGGGAACAACTTTAACAAATCAAAATTCTATTCAGGAAGAAATTAAGAGCAGAATGAAGACAGGAAATGCTTACTATCATTCGGTGCAGAATCTTCTGTCTTCCAGTTTGCTATCCAAAAATTTAAAGATTAAGATATACAGAAATATCATTTTGCCTGTTGTTTTGTATGAGTGTGAAACTTGGTCACTGACATTGAGGGAGGAACATAGGCTGAAGGTGTTTGGGAATAGGGTGCTGAGGAGAATATTTGGGCCTAAGAGGGACGAGGTAACAGGGGATTGGAGAAAACTACATAATGAGGAGCTTAATGTGCTGTACTGCTCACCATATATTGTGTGGATGATAAAATCGAGAAGAATGAGATGGGCGGGGCATGTAGCACATATGGAGGAGGGAAGAGGTGTGTAAAGGGTTTTGGTGGGGAAACCTGAGGGAAAGAGACCACTGGGGAGACCGAGGCATAGAGAGGAAGGTAATAAGAAGAGGGATCTTCAGGAAGTGGGATGTGGGGGTATGGACTGGATTGAGCTGGCTCAGGATAGGGACAGGTGGCGGGCACTTGTGAATGCAGCATTGAACCTTTGGGTTCCATAATATGCAGGGAATTTCTTGACTAGCTGCAAACTGGTTAGTTTCTGAAGAAGGACTTGGCTACATGGAGTGAGTGAGTGAGTAAGTAAGTAAGTAATTAAGTATTTATCACTGAAAACACACCATGGGGACTGTTGTATCCCGAGTGTGATGGTCGAAGTTAGGTACGCCGGTACTGACCAAGCGGCTGGTTCCTGAGGGAAACTGGTTCAAGGCTCGTGCTGGACACTTAAGAATTGATATTCAAGACTCCAACCACACTTTTGGAGTGTAGATAATGCTGGTTTATTGTAGGGCGTCGGTTATACCAGACGCGTTACCAGATATGGTCGTAAGTCCCCGAAAATACAAACAAAACTGCAGCTGTCTTAACGGAACATTTCAATCAAGCAACCCTTAAAAGAGAGTTTTAAACGAAGGGGTAAGTGAGAAATTCTCCCTAAGAACGGGTGTGTAGTTGGTGCATGTGTGTTGTTTCCTGTGGCGAATGACAAAGTCCACACACACACACACACAGCATCTTAAACCATAGCTGAGAATAAATGGTCGCTTGGCGAAATTAAAATCGCTGGACGCAACAGGACATCTCACCTAAAAATCACCTAAAACTTTGCTTACCCATTACAAGGCAGCACATACATCCAGCATGTACAACTGTTCAGTTTTGAATTCTGGTTCTTCTGATGTTACGGGTTTGGAATGTTGCACATTTCAGATTCAATGTCTCTGCAGATACAAATGTTCGGGCTTGATCTTAAATGGATCAAACAGTCACTGTGCACATTTACATACTACTTCAATAAAAAGCAACAACATTTTGGTCTTTTCTGTACAGACCTATCCAGTTATAACTGAACTGAATTTTGAGGTGATTCATTCCTATGTGGCTTAATTACAACAAGACCCACTTTTAAAAACACACATTTTTTAAAATGTGTTATTGTCTACTAGATGGCCATACGGAAGAAGAATTATGAACTTGTTTCGAAAGCTAAAATTGACCTGCACTTGTCCCAACAGTACTTCACTCCCCACACCCCACCCCTGAAACAAGGCGAGAGTGAAACCACCTTTGATCCAGACCTCCTCAGCACACACATCATTTGCTCGACAATTCCTTTCCATAAATGTTTCAAATCGTGCAGCCCAATGTCAGATCTCGTGACCCACTATGGTCAGCAAGCATCAGTGAGAATCACATGCCTAGTTTTAGTCCCATTCACACACGAACCCTCTAAATCACAATGTAAGTAAATAAAACAAAACGAATTACAGAAAAATAACAGAAATACCTGTGTCACTTGCATTTCTAACCTTGCCAATGGAGCAAAGATAACTTCTGAATCATATAATTAAATAATGGATGTCTTATTGCATAATTTAATTAAATGTTTGTAAGTATAAAACATATTCAAAAAGAAAAAATTACATACTCTCCCTAGGACTCAAACCAATGTAGTTTGTTTCCAAAAGGTATTGCTATCACGTGTTAACATGCTCGGCTACCACTGGGTGCAGCAAACAACCACCCTTTCACAACACCCATCCATGGAAACGGAGCTAGCAAGCCACACACCTCAGAAAACTAATGACCTTTAATTCATGTTTTAACTTCAAATTAAGCGAATTTATTGGTGTCTTTGGTTAATATATACGCGGCGTGATTGACTGCAATGAATGGAAGACGGAGAAATGCCACGAATGCACAGATATGGGGGAAGTAAAATGATTTAAATTATGATGGCAACTGTACGTCACATGACTTCTAGTTCGGGACTTAGAAAATTTCAGGCCACTTGATTTTTGTTGAACAGAGTGTACGAGTACATGTTTCATCTTATGGCATAGCCACCACCAGGCTATGTGTATAAAAAAAAAAGGTACAATACATAACTGATGGCTGGCCTGTAAGCCAAAATGTGTACTTTCCTGATTAATAGACTTCTAAATACACAGATGTGTTTGATGGGTGAGTGCACTTAAATTATAACCCAGGGATTTGAAATAAATACATATGACATTCATTCAACTTTTTTTTGATGCAACATTACATATTATACCCGTTGCAAAGGAAGTGACTATAATGTATGGAAATTTACTTTATGAGATAGATGTGTTGAGAGAAATTGACACATTTGGCAAGTGTGTGCACAGCAGATAATTAGGACATCTGGCAATTGGGGGAGCAGTGTTAGAGCACACTGGGTGAAGGGAGACAAGGATATTTTAAAGGAGTTAGACCTGGTGCATACTGGGTAGCAAGAGGGGCTTGGTAGTTGTTGCAGCATGTCAATGTCAAAAATAATGGGTTTCACTGAGTAGTGGAAATTTTAAACTTTGACAGTCATGGACCTCTTAAATCTTGTAGGGGGAGGATGCATGTTAGTCATGCTTCATTCATTCATTAGTATTCAGCCCTAGAGGGCAGTCCGGCAGGAGCCAGAGCCTGGTTATGGAACCGATATGGCTCTTGGCACACTGCATCCTAGGCAAGTTCTTGGGGGTAGTATGTCATTGCTTTCCCCTGCCTTTAGACATTACCACTTTCGCTGCCACGTGCCTCTGCGTATGCCGTGACGCGAGAGATCCCCGCAGCGGAAGGTGGAACTGTGGGCAAGAAAGATGTCTGGTAGTAATTTTGCCCAAATTCCGACTTCCACATAAATTTAGGGATCTTTTACACGCCGTAAATCTACGACATGGGACTGATGGCTTTACTTCCCCTCCAAAGGAAGGCATGCCGAGGATTTTTTCGCCCTAAAAATCCAACAGCTTGGCTGGGTTTGAACCTGTGAACTTGGGTACCAAAGGCCAGCATGCTACCTCTAGACCACTGAAGCCGCTTGTTAGTCATGCTTACACAGTAAGAAAAACTGGTAAGATGCTCACATGGGGTTCCACAGGTCAGAGCACGAGTTGGGGGGGGGGCAAACATTAAGTCATTAGTAACCAATGATGAAACAAAATTCAAAATTTTAACTTTCTGGACCTATTAGAAAATAGTACAATTATCATAAGAAAAATTCAAATAGTGGAAAGAAATTTGAATGGGATACCAGCTACTGCATACTCATGGCACTGGGAGAAGTCGTTTAGACTTGGTCAGATGAAGTCGAAATTTGCATCAATCTGATTCAAGAAGTAAAAAATGTAAATGTTTTCTAATTATTATCTCACATTACTAAAACAGGACACTAGTGACATTTGAAATTGAAATTGGTGTTAATATTTTTTGTTGTTGAAGTGACAAGTTTCTGGTGCCACGGACATTCTTAGAAGAACGCCTGGATAATTAATTTTGGACAGTTGATAAAAAAAGGGGGGGGGAGGAGGGCAGCAGTTATGATATTGACTAAATTACTTGTTATTTTTTTTTGTTGGATCATTTACACAAGTGTTTCAGTTCCCCTGAGGAAACACTCTGATTCCCTGAAACCAAGAGAATCTATACCAGCTGAGAGCTAGAACAGGTATAATATCTCAGATCAGGACAAATAAATGTATAAAATATAAATTTCTTTCACCTATTTACATAAGTTTTATCTCACACGGCTTCTGACTCAGTGAACATTCAAGATGAAAGAAGAACAGAAATGCAATTTTGGATGCCATAAATGGAACAGGATTACATAAGCAGGTGAACAACAATTAACTTCTGAAGAAAGACTCTGGTAAATGATGTTTGGAACTGACAAAGGGACAATTACATTTTAACACTTTGCTGTTGGGTCACATACAAGATTGCTATTCCATGCATTATTGACAGGTCACGTATTTGGATGTTTTCTTACACAACATCCTGTACATGTGTTTGTCAGCTGGTCTTGCTAAGTAATCACTTCAAGGTTATTGACAGATTGATGTTTCAGAATCATAAGACCGCAACAAAGAGACCACTTATTGAGACAACCTCTCCATTTTCTTTTTTAACTTTCTTCATTTGCAAACATGACTTTGCATAGGACTGTTGCGGAAGAAGGCAATACTTTGTTTGAGGTATATGGGGATACATGTTCTGTTGTCTCTGATGATAGTGAAAATGAAATTTTGGATGGTAACAGTGACGTCCCCACAACTTGAATACATACAAAATTTCAACCTCTGCCATAGTTTTTTTTACTAATGAAAGTGAAACAAGTACAGAAGTGGAAGAAAGTAGTGAACTAGAAAACTCTGATGATAAAACAAGTGACACATGGCGTAAAAATGATAAAAAAACCAAGCCATGAGCCCTTCCTTGGAACCGCAGGTCTGAAAATAGTAACCAATAACTGAGTCTGTTGTAGAAGTTGTGAGTCCAATCACTGGTGATGATAATGTACAGTTATTGAACAGTCTCACCTTTACCATAGTTAAAATGCTTAAGAAAGGAAAGTCTTGCCTAAAACACTGAAGTGGTCCAATATCACACTTCAAGAAACGATAAAGTTTTTGGGCCTAATAATTTTGATGGGACAAGTCAGACAGGAAAATATAAGAGATTACAGGTCAATTGACTCCACACTTTCCACACCCATTTTTCCTCACACTATGAGTAGATACCATTCTGAATCCATTTGGCAAGCCTGGCATTTAAGTGATAACATCCAGCAAACACAGGATTCAGGGTGGCTAAGCAAATTATGGCCCATGTATGAATATTCTGTACAGAAATTTACGTCAGTGTACAGCCCTAAACAAGAACTGTCACTTGAAGAAGCTATGATCCCATGTCTGGGTCACCTGAAATTTAGAACACACAATCCAGGAAAAAAAACAAAAAACAAAATATGGCGTGCTGGTGAGAATGGTGTGTAAGGGAGTATAAGGTTACATCTGCAACATGGAGATTTATACAGATGACGGGAAGAAGTTGGAGGAGGACACAGTGTTATCACTTTTTTGGTAGAACCTTAAGCCAAAATTATCACATCTATCAGGACAATTTTTATAACAGTGTGAAATTGGCTCAAACATTGCTAGACAGAAATGTGAGTCTGTGGCACTATGAGGGCTAACAGGGGCATTCCATGTGACCTAGAAGGGGAAGGAAAGCGCTTGTAAAAAGGGCAGCCAGCCTTCCAGAGGAAAGGCGGCGGTTGCGGCGGCAGCGACGACGACGACGACGACGACGACGACAACAACGACGACAACAACAACAACAACAACAACAACAACAACAACAACAACTGAAAGGTTGCCATTTTTTGTCCGACGTGGATGTATTGCTGCCACGGAGACCTGGTTGGATGGACAACCTTCTGAATTTTTTTTGAGTGGCTTGCAAAAGTTAGAGCAACGGGCTAAGAAGTGTATTGTTGAGCTTCGTTGGGAGTATGTTGAATAAATCCCAAGTTTGTTCACTGTAGCTTGTCTCCTTCCTGGTCGGGCTAAGGGCTTATCAACACCCCCCCATATGAGGGCAATTCAATAAGTAAGTTACAAATTGTGATTGAAATGAATCGAATGGAGATAATGACATACAAACATTTATTTTTCAACATAATCTCCATACAAATTTAAACACTTGTCCCACCGTTTCACAAGTCCCTGGAAACCTGTGGCGTAAAATTATTTTGGTTGCTGTCGGAACCACGCGCATGCTCGATGTTCGTCTTCGATACTTGTCCGCCCTTCCGAGTACTTCTGCATCCAATTATGGACTGCCTGACGTGACAGGCAATGTTCACCGTACATGGGCAGCATTTCTTTGTGGATATCCTTTGCTTCCATATTTTTTGCCCACAAAAAACG
>Ga0131853_10019333_pt1 | contig 12397 bp, 3 predicted proteins | sample TergutLab28metaG_FD_92764 | JGI IMG/M metagenome (GOLD analysis project Ga0131853, IMG submission 92764) | Labiotermes labralis P1 segment gut microbial communities from Petit-Saut dam, French Guiana - Lab288 P1 (version 2) (version 2) | ecosystem: Host-associated > Arthropoda: Insects >...
AGCAGTGTTCGGAGATGGGTGAAACATTTTAAAGATGGGAACACGAGCATCCAAGATCAGCCTCGGAGCGGTCGCCCTCGAACAGCCTCAACTGAACGCAACAAGGAGAGAGTGGATGAGATCGTTCAAGAAGACAGGCGTGTGACTGTGGACACAGACTACCATCTTTTCGGATTTGTGAAGGATCAGCTGCGCGGACAACGTTATGAGACAACACAGGCAATTCAGAAAGCAGTGCGTCAGTGTCTTCGGATGGCTGGAACGGAATTTTACAAAAGGGGAATTTTCAAACTCCCAGAACGCTGGGAGGAATGTGTACAAAGACGTGGTGATTATGTGGAAAAATAAAGAAAGGTCTGTAGATTAAGGAGGTGTATTTGGTTTGTCAATAATAAAGCATGTTACTTTACAAAAAATTGTTGCTCATGACTTTCGGTACGTCCCTCGTATAATTCGTAGATACAATTACAATTATAAAATGTTTAAAAACGCTCCAACATGTTTCGGATCACAGAGGATCCATCATCAGGGAGCCTTGTACAGTGTAATTTTAGCCAAGTATTGTATAAGGCTCCCTGAAGATGGATCCTCTGTGATCCGAAACGTGTTGGAGCATTTTTAAACATTTTATAATTGTAATTGTACCTACGAATTATGTATTAGTGCATTAGTTGGATAATAAAGTGTTTAACGATTTCTAATATTACTTTTACCTGATGAGGGCAACAGAGACAGCATGCGAAATTCTGTGTATATTAAGTATACCTCAGAAAAAGGACGAATAATATTTTTATACGTGTATGAAATATGTCTCTTATAAGGTACGAAATGAATTTCGAAATATTATTTAGATTAATTTAATATTTTACAGGTTGCAGCTTAGCATGTTGTCATCAAGCGAGTGAGGCTGGATGTTCTATCGCAGACAGCATGAGCGCAGTTCTTATGCACATTATTCAGTCGTGTAGCGAACAGGAATATTTTGTAGGGAAAAGTTGTACCTCTTATATTGGCAACACTGACGAATATTTCATGTGACTCTCAGTTCACCACATTCATCAGGAACTCATTTTCCAATTCTTAGCTACCGCCGATAAATATTGACTGACACACGAATGGAGTTTTCTCCCGACTTATCCATCAAAACATCCTTAAACTCCTTCAATAACGATCTGTTTTTTTAAATAGGTTAATTCATTTTGCGAGCAGAGAGCCGTTTGTATGCAGAACGCTGTACTCATACACACCACACTGAAATGCGGTTCTCTGAAAAGAATCACAACCGGTAACTTTACGTAAGACATCCCTCTGTGATAAGAACACAGTAAGTAGAAGAATAAGAAGAGAGAATGAGAACAGCGTGTGTGATGTTGCACTGTTTATTTTATTGCAATATGTTTCGGCATTGTAAAATACTTCAATTAATATTATCAAATGGGGACAGCGGTTGCACAGTGGTTAAGGTGCTGTACTACAAATCAGAAGGTTGTAGGTTCGATACCAGATGGTGTCATTGGAATTTTTCATTGACGTAAAATCCTTCCGATTGCACTATGGCCCTGAGGTCGACTCAGCCTCTAAGAGAAATGAGTACCAGGAGTATTTCCTGGGGGTAAAAGCGGCCGGTGTGTAAGGCTGACGACCTTACCGCTATCCTGGGCCTTTGTCACCTAATCTGGGAACCTTTAACTTCCTGGAAACCTCTGGGCACCTCGGGCATGTAATGGGACTGATTTACCTGAATGCTATCAAATACAACACATTACAATATTTATACTTGTAAGTGTTTTAGATCTAAATTTTACAGACCAATGTGTGTTGTGGTAGCCGAAACTGAATCACAACAGGCTATGATCCCTTTCGACTGACATCACGGTTTGCGTTGATAGGGTGCCTACAGACACAACAGGCAGTGTGCTTCTTTTGAAGGATACGAGAATTGAACCAAAAGAAATATTAACGGTCTCCGAAAATACGAACAGCAACAAATGGCTTGCAGAATGAAGATAGAGGGTGGGTTAAAATTGAATCAATTGTAGTAAAATGTTGATTTGAGCTGACTTTCATTTCTTAGAATAGTAAGTAAAGGTAAAGGTAAAGTGATCCCGTAACAGGCCCGGTGTGGCCCAGAGGGTGGGTAGAGGTATAGCTCTACTCTTCCATGACCGCGGCAGTAGAAGGGGGTGAGTGGTCAGCAGCACGCCCCGGCCGCACTTTACCCTCGGGAAAGACCCGGTACCAATTTTACAGGTGGCTGGGTGGGCCCCAAGGCTGGTCTGGACGGATGGAAAATCTCGTTCCCACCGAGATTCGATCCCGGACCGTCCAGCCGGTAGTCAGTCGCTATACCGACTGAGCTACTCAGCCCAAAGAATAGTAAGTTGGCGTATGAAATAACAAACATATCTGTACATGTGTGTGTGTGTGTGTGTGTGTGTGTGTGAGTGCTTGCGTGCATATGTGTGTGTGTGTGTGTGTGTGTGTGTGTGAGTGTGTGTGAGTACTTGCGTGCATATGTGTGTGTCGCCTTTTAATTTACGGACCACTTAACCTATTTTCACTTAATTGTACTAAAGTCATGACCAGCATAATTACTTACAGTAGTTTCAACAACATGACCAAAGGGCTGAATTGAGAGGTGGCAGCCACAGCAGCGTCACGTAATGTTGGAGACTTGAATGAAGAATCGTTAGCCTCAAAATTATATGCAACTTTTTGACCTAATTTCTTGTTTGGTACTGTACGTATTTACGAAATGTGAACATTTTCCTGATATTTCAGTTTGTTGACGATAACCGAAGAATCGCTGCAAACAAGCGTGCAGAATCTGATACTGAGGTAGCTTATGAACGTACATAAGTTTACATTACGTGTCGGAAGTTTGTGTGTTTGTGTATTTATGCTTGCAAACATGGCGCCGGTTAAATCCTTTGACGTTTGGTCCAACCAAACAGACTTAGAATTTGCATGCAGTAGACCTATTGCAAGAATCAAAGAGAAGGAAATAATATTGTCGTAATTAGTAAATAAGTAAGACTAAGATCTGTTAAACCGATCCGCACGATCTGAGTCTTGGGTCTGCAGCCGCTTGCTTGCTGGTACTGTGGGTTCGAATCCCGCCGGGGGCATGCACGTCTGCTCTTATTAATGTTGTGTGTTGTCAGGTAGAGGTCTCTGCGTCGGGGTGATCACTCGTCCGGAGGAGTTCTACCGTCTGTGGTGTGTCTGAGTGTGATCATATACCCTCGATAATGAGGAGGCCTTAGCCCACTGGGGGCTGTTGCACCATCGTAAAAATAAAATCTCTTCGGAAGGGGAATAGACTTCTTGGTTTGTAAGTTAAATACTGCTTATTTGTTGAATTGTAACTGCAAGTGATTATTTATATGAACAAATTCACACAAACACATTAAAATAATGCAATTACTTTTATACGTTCCATATAATTTATAATGTTCTATCTTCATTCATGTACAAATTCGCCGTAATTTGTAAGAGAATTTAAACATGAAATTGTAAAATTTTATACACTGTATTGCACGTGCATTTCTTGGCAGGCCTGATTTAATTAATTCATGTTTTTCCTTTGCAGATTCTTGTTACATTACTGTTGTTTTTTCCTCTATACGTATTGTTTGACATTTCTAAGGCCTCTAAACAGATCACGTACCCAACTTTTGGGTTTCGCCTGAACATTTTCTCGGCATCAGTCAATAACACTGGACAGCGGACTGGCATTTCTTGCTGTTAAACGTGCTGCCCCACCTCAGTCCTGTTTACAGGCACCCGTGGACACAATCATATTTACCTACACGTGCGTATATCTTATAGCGGCTGAAGCGTGAAACTGACCAGTTATTTTGTGTTGATATCAAGGTTTATAATCCCCCTAACCCATGGGTGCATAAATCTGTATTTTGTGTAATTTACACAACCACTTTCGCAGATCTATATACTCTGTCCTAATTTCCATTGTTTTCAAACATCTTTAGATGTAATTATTATTTCCTTGGTCACCCTTGCAGTGTGAACACAGGACCAGTTTGTTTTCAGTGCCCCCTGTTCCCCACTCACTCTTTAATTTGTCTCGTTCCGCACCGATAACAAATTACTTCAGGGCACATTAAAATTATTCTCCATTTCCTTCTGCCCGTCGTGTTAGATGCAGCGGCTCCAATCGGTTTTGGATTGCAGGCAGCTTGGAACTAATTTCTGTCTCCTTTATGAGAACACTTCTCCTCTTCTCGTACCAATTCCAGGGATGTTTCCCAATATCTCCTTCCTTAAACGCCTTCTATTGATTTTCGTTTTATTTCATTAGATTTTCGGCCAAACACTTCAAGCAGAGACACAATGCCTACAGCACTTGGGAGCACTCAGCGCCCTCGTTTTAACAGCCTCTAGCTACCGAACAGGGCTCCTGTTAAGCAGCTGTTCCTGTCAGGTTCATGGAACTGAAGCTTAGTGAAATCTTGCAGAAAAATGCGCTCAGAATCCCTGTCACTCCCACGTATAGAGGGCCATTAAAATAACAGCTGGTCGATTTAAATTTGCACATTCACAATTATATTTCTTTAAGAGCAGGGGTTATAATGTCACATAATTCTTGTGAGATTTGTTTTACGCGAAAATGTATTGTCCCTCTGCATACAATTAAATCATCCCACTCCCCTAAACATGTTCAAAATGGTAGTCCTGTTTCTTTAATGACCCTTTCCAAATCAGTTATGATTTCTGTTTGCATTTCTTGAACCTACCAGGTGATGTCAGTGACTCGTAATGAATCGTTAAACTTTACGTGTTCTGTAGCAACATTTTATCATTTTCTGTGTAACTTCTGCAAATACTCTTAATAAGCTTATGTATTATCATCTTAGAATATCAACCTGCCTTTTGTTAGTATGTATCCATTGTGATTTGAAAAATAGGATTATAAAACATAACGAAATAGCCCAAGAACGTTATTGTGAAAGCTGATAAACCTCTTTGTTGTTTTCAGGCTTTCACCGCCCAGTAAATGAGATCATTCTCTCTTCTGGCACGTTACACAGCTTAAACTTGTATTAGTTAACGACGGTTGGGAACGACAGGTTGTCTCGAAACGTCGGTAACTATCAATGTGCGCCACGCAACGTCGCAAAAGAGCGGATATCTGAAACCTCCTCGTTATGTCCCAGTATTCCTGGACTAAGAAGAATCTCACATTTATAAAAAAAAAAAAATATATAAAAATTCATGAAATTTATTTAATTATTTTCAATAAATTAGTAATTAATGCTAGGAGGCAGGATCGGAAAGTAGATGTCGCACACGTCGCCTACATTTGCTTGTGATTCATTTTGCTTTCCCAGATGACGCGCAGCTGAGAACTTTCATCTCTCAAATTAGAAGGCAGAAATTAATTGGCTTTTCGAGTCTGAATTTATGGCTTATCTTTCCTTAGTAAATTGCTTTAACGACTGAAGTTAAAGAGGAACGTGAAAATCAACGGTCTCGCAAGGCACTTGTGTCTACACTTGTGTCTACACCGGTCTGTCACAGAAACGCTGCTGCTCGTGTCAGTAAATCATTTTGCGAAGCCTGTTTTAATTGACTGCAAATGTTTATAACCAAAGAAATAATGTCGTGGTAAGAAAAAGAGACGCTTCAGTAACAATCTGCGCCACCCTACATCAGCCGTGATCTTCGGTGACCTACGATCCACGTCGACGTCACCGTCACACATCATGATAATCGAAATAGAACTTTACCACGTGGTTACTCAACAAAAATTCTGATGTTATTCATTTCTCTACCTATTATAACTACATAATAATCCTAACGTAACGTCTTTTACATCACTACGACGAGAACTCTGAATGACGGGTGGCTTTCACAGGGTTCCAGGCCATGCTATATGCTAAATTCCTTTGTTTTAAATCACTTGCAAAGGATGATCTCCTTCCGCAGCTAGATAGAAAGTTTGTAGGATTAGATTTTTGTAAAATGTGTAATAATATCTTGATACTTCTTTGACACTTTTATATATCATTCTGTTACGCGATGAAACCCAGTAAAGCGCTTTATCGTAGGCAGTTGTCATGTGCTACGGATATATATATATATATATATATATATATATATATATATATAGCATAATCTCACCTTATCTGCAAAACGATATTTCTACTTAATCTCTTTTATGGCAGTAGTGAAAATTACTGTACATTCCAAAATTTTACGTAAATAACATCCATAAAGGGCCCAGCGCGACAGCCGCGCGGTTTAAGGCGTGGGTCGACAGCGGCTTACTTGCTGAAAATGCGAGTTGGAATCCCGCAGTGGACATGGTTGTCTGTCGCTTGTGGGTGTTGTGTGTTGTTACGTACAGACCGCTGCGGTGGGAAGTTCGCTCATCTGGAGGAGTCCTAATGAGTATGGTGTGTCTGAGTGTAATCGCGAAACCTCGATAATTAGGAAACCTTGGCCCACTAAGGGCTGTTACGTCATAAAGAACATCCACACAGGAAATTCTGTGAAAAATAACACAATGAAATCAAAAGACTAAAAATAATGATAGATCTTTCGGACTGGAACTGCAAGCGATGGTAAAGCAGGTTTTAGAACTGGATCTCGGAACTTTCTGCAAAACTTGATTGATTTCCTCAACAGTTCGAACACTAATGGTAACTCTTAATGTCATTTTCTGAAAAATTAGTGTGAGCCCTTTGTATGATGCTCGAAATGAATACCGACTGTTTCGCCAACAACTTGAAAGAGACTGGTCGTAATAATAAAACCCAGCTGTGGTTTCTAGGAGGTTGGAATTGAATGTTTATACGCAGTTTAGATGAATGTTAATTTTAATAGGATTAATTCTTATGATTAATACAGTTATCCAGTGCACTGAGTAAATTTTACACGAATCACCAAATAAATCGATAATAACGATGGAACAACTTTTAATGTCACCCCAGTAAATCACTCAGATTTGGCATCATTATTATGAAGGAAAGCGCTTACAGTTTGTTGATACTGCAGTAGAAATTGTTTCATACGCTTTTGATATTCTGCGAAATAACGCAGTGTTTTATATTAGATTTGTTTCTCCGAAAGTTCTATACGCATCTGACAACGTACATTGAGTCAGAGTACAGAAGTTATAAAAAGACAGTAAAGCGTAAGTTTTTCATGTGAATGTCATGAAACTGTGTGGTGGGACGGAACTGTAACTTTACTCATTCTTTGCCCGCGGCACTGGGTATCATTCAGGTTTATCTGCCTTGGTGAAGGGTCGAATCGCAGTAGTGTCTGCCTGCGATCCGTTAGGGCCTGAAAAGTTATATTTATTTAGAAATGCAGTACATGTGACCTACAAACCGATATCTCCTTTACGTAGAAAAAAAAGTTAATTTTCTTTGAGAAAACAACGGCATGTTATTGTTAGAGTTGTATGAAAGAAATCAACGTACCGCACAAACATGCAGAGTAAATCATGTGATATATATATATATACATATATATAATTGTATTATATATATATATTTGTATTATATATATATTTGTATTATATATATATATATATATATATATTCATGTACAGCATGTGGGATATCGTAATCAGTATAGTGACCAGGCTACGAACTGAATCATAGGGGTTCGAGTGCCGGAAGAGTAAAGATATTTTGTTCTTTTTTGAAATGACGTGTGAGACCAACTAGATGTAACAAATTATGGTTTATTATTAATCCATTAGCCCAACATGTTTCAGGCATCATTATGCCCATCTTCAGGAGCGCTTGACCTCATGTCACTGCATACGTTTTTTTCAGGTTTTGTTCTATTCCAAAACATCCATACCGGCTCTGGGTCCACCAAATCTCCTGCTCAAAGTGTGCGGGGATTTGTACACCCAGAGAGTAAAGAGGCCAGGGCGTGACGCTAACCGCTCACATCCAGCCAGTGCCAAGGTTCAGAATGATGGGAAGTATACCTCCCTTCCCCCTATTTACCTTCGTGGTGTGTACATAGGCAACCTACTCTTTAAACCTGTTTACTACTATGCTTTAATCCTTTTCCTGCTAACGTGGAGAATATGGTGAGCTCCCAATAATGCCAGCAAATGTCAGATATGATTTAATTCGGCGTTTTAAGGGGTTACACAGTTACAGCCATTCTGTAATGCAGTAGTGACTGAGAGGTTTTGGGTTCTGCAGGAACATGAAGTCAAATGCTCAGTTGGAATTCGTTCCTTTGCACCAGAAGAAAGGGACAAGGCCTTTCCTTCTTAAAGGTGGTTCTGTGCTTTTATTGGCAACCTGGTTATAGAAGAAGGAACATAGCCGTGGTTTACGTGCTGTTCTTCCTAATTCCCAGCACGCAGTTTCCCTTAGCCTTGCAGTAAATTGACACTAAATTTTCAGAGAAAAGACAGTAGCCTATAATTTCACGTTGGAATGTAAAAGCAAATTGTATGCTGAAACTGAATACATTTTACTTGCATTATGTAACTGACTACATGCATCAGAATACTTATTGAGAATCTGATAGTAGCTCTTATATTAAAGACAGTACCTGCCTTTTAATTAGACCTAACTAAATATAATTAACTCTTTATTTAAACTGCTTAACCCCTTATACTGAGAATCGTGAATCGACCCCACACCAACTTACAGCAGGCCCTTCAAGACAGTTTTACATTTCCATACCCTTGACATAGATGTATTTTGAACATACGGAAACAATTATGCATGGACATGACCGTCACAACACAACTATTTTGTCAATTAAAAATGTATTAAATTTACTTATTTTTTTTCAATAATCATGTATCCATTGATTCGTTGTTTAACGACTCTCTACAGTATTCGCACTATGGGTTTGTAGAATCAAAGAGTAAAGTGACGTGGGAATAATGAAGTCTTACGTATATGGCTGACGGCGCAGTTGGTTGAAGTACTGCGATACACGCCGGAATGTCGCGGGTTCTATTCCCGATGGGGACATTGGGATTTTTCGTTGACTTAATCCTTATGGTCGGGCTATGGCCCTAGGGTCGACTCAGCGTCTGACAGCAATGATTACCAGCCATATCTCCTGAGGGGTAAAGGCGGGAAGTGCGTAGATCTAACAACCTTGCCGCCTTCATGTGCCGATTGTCTAGAAATTCCGGCAGCCTCAGCCTCCTGGATCCCTAAGGGCCTGTCCGGGGACTGCTTTACCGTTTATATGGTTGGGAGCGGTTATGGCCTAATATGAGGAACTAGCATTCCATTTGCCTGGAGCGACTAAAGCAAACAACAGTCTCAGTCTAGCTTAGCAGATAACCTTGCCGACGTCTGAAGCTCAACATATTTCTTAAGCGTGTATCAACCGTGGTTTGACTTTAAATAGTTTACATCAGAATCGAGCCATTTCTTGACTGTTAACGAAAAGTCACTTCCACACTAATAGTGCCCACTGTTCATCCCCCTTCAAGGTGCTTGCCTCTGAGCCTCACTTCTCCTCATCCCCAATCAGTTTACGTGCCCCTGTGCCTCACTTCTGCTTATCTCCCTTCGGTGCGCGTGCGTTTCTGCCTCACTGCTCCTCATATTCCTTCAGAGTGAATGCTTCTGCGCTTCACTTCACTTCACTCTTTCTGTAACAAACATACTATCAAAACATGTTATTCTGATTTTTTTTTTCCATAGGGCAACACCCCTTAGTAAGTCAGGGCGCCCTCATCATCGAAGTTTCACGATCACACTCAGACACACCACAATCGGTACGACTCCCCTGAACGAGTGATCAGTCCGGCGTAGAGATCTCTACCTCACAACTCACAACACTAACAAGAGACATATATCCATGCCCCCGGTGGGATTCACACCCGCAATTCCAGCAAGTGAGAGGCCGCAGACCCAGACCTTAGACCGCACACCAGGGGGGCCGACTTGAATCTGATATTATGTAGACGAATCTATTTTTATTATCCTCTGGGTGATGATGCATTTTTAAACCTTTCAACCTGACTAACTTATGCGCCACCTGCTTGTTTCAGCACGCTAAAACACCGTGTTTGTTCACCGACTATACTTAGGTATTTTATATTAGTCGGATTTTCTTTTACATCTTTGTAGTTTGAGCTTTGTAATGGAAAATTTTGTTTTCTGCGCGGTAGAAACTGGCTTTTAAAATCACTGTTTAGGTGAATTTCGTATTTCAAAATGTTTACAAAATTTTAACTTGAATATAAGCCCTTTATTATAATTCACATTTTTATCCATTAAAATCATGAGAATCACAATATCAAGCATGTTAAAGAATAGTGATACTGTATCTAGAAGGTGGAAATTCATTAGATTCCGACTGCTTGAATTTGTGCGCGGAAAACATTATATAAACGAACATAGGGAATTGTTTTTGTGTTAACATTTTGAAACTGTATATTGTACATCCTCGGGCATGTGCAGTGTTTTTTTTTTTGAAGGAAAAGGGTTGTTAATATGCGATTTGAGAATACAAGTGGAAGACTAATTCATTTAATGTATCACAAAGCTTAAAATGTAATTTGTTATTGAGGGGTGTACACGCAATTTGTTTTCTAATTTGTCAAATTAATTGCGTAATTTCCTTTTTTTTTTATTTTCGTTACAAAGCGTACATCAAACGCAAGGGATGCGTCTGGCAATACGGAATTCCACAACATACAGACTGGAGAAGGTCTGTAAGCGTCGCTGTTTTCCCGCACCCAGTGAACCTCAAACTTTCGCAATTTGAGTCAGTGACATAACTTTAGCTCTCCAAGAAACACAATTTCAAAAGTTATATGATCTGTTTATAAGTTTTGGATTATTATTTGTTTAGCGGTCTAGCCTCACTCTAGTCCAGGCCTCTTCAACCTTTCTTATGGTGTGAACAACTTCGACAAAATTTGGTCTGCTTGTGAGCAACATTAAATTTAGCCCACAAAATAAAAAATAAATAAATATACGTATAATTACGTGGATAATGTTCCCCCTGTATGTGTCCATACATCTTGTGCAATAAAATGTATACAGATGATAATGGGAACAAGACAGGCCATGTGCGTATAACATAACATAACATAACATTGAGACGCGTTCGTGTAACGAAAGATGCAGTGGAAAAGCAATAAGTATTACATATTGTGAGTGTGTGTTTGTAGCCTTAGGTATCCAGCAAGCAATGCGCGTGCGCCATATTGTCATCTGTGGCCTGTCCGGCTCTACAAACGTTTTCCAGATTATATCATAAAGGCATGGTTTAAAAGCACTCATTGAACAAAAATATGTGTTCTCATTTTATCTACAATTTTGTCTCAAATATGTCTCAAACTAAAAAAAATTCAGCGACATTTTATGACAAATGTACCCACGTCTTAATATAAATTACCAGTTATTCTTGTCTGATTTTAAAAAAACTGGAATTTTCTCTATCGATTTTGGATAAATAATCTAATATCAAATTTCATGAAAATTCATCCATTGGGAACTGAGTAGTTCCATGCGGATAGACGGACGGACGAAGTGACTCGATATAGCTGACTGTCGCTTTTCGCAAATTTGCGAATTCTTCTAAAATATATAAAAGCGCAGTTCACACCCTGGTGCACAGTTTAATTACATTCAACATATTGCTACAAAATGAATGAATAGATTTGTGTATGTCTCTATAAATAAACAGTTCATAAGTTTTCAAAACCGCTTCGGAACTGTACACCGGCCTTGCCGAGCACGGTTTAAGATACGGTTTCTGTTTTGAAGTGTCTCTGTCAGCTGCTTAGCCTTCTGTCGCGTGCAACATGTTGCCCACTAGTTACAGATTGTACCGGCCTGCTGTCGTCTAAAGAGCTGATTTAGAAGCTGCTATTTACGAGCGAATTCAGATTGCGGCTTGCAGAATTTTGTTATTTAGTTTTGCGTAATTTGTCAATAATTAGTTCTTCGCTAAATATTGTTAGGTTTATAATATTAGGGGAGAAGAGACCGATGGATATGGGGCGCAACAGGGGGAATCGAAATACACACAGGGGTTTGGTGCGAAAATCTGAAGGAAGAAGAAAATTGGAAGGCAAAAACACAGAGGGAAGGATGATACTAAAATGTAATCGAATGGGAGGTGTCGGCTGAACTTGGCTGGCTGAGGGAAAGAAAGAAGGCGGGCCATTGTGTAAAAATAATGCACTTAGTGTACTGTACTTTAACATGGGACAAAATGCTGATTGGCTGAGAAAATGTGTGGTTCTGACGAAGGACAGTACTCCTAGGAAATGTGTATGTACGTATGTATGTATGCACGTATGTATGTATGTATGTATGTATGTATGTATGTATGTATGTATGTATGTATGTGTGTATGTATGTGCGTGTATGTCTGTCTGTATGTATGTATGTATGTATGTATGCATGTATGA
>Ga0131853_10019335_pt1 | contig 12396 bp, 9 predicted proteins | sample TergutLab28metaG_FD_92764 | JGI IMG/M metagenome (GOLD analysis project Ga0131853, IMG submission 92764) | Labiotermes labralis P1 segment gut microbial communities from Petit-Saut dam, French Guiana - Lab288 P1 (version 2) (version 2) | ecosystem: Host-associated > Arthropoda: Insects >...
AACGTTCCTGTTTTAGACGATCGAAGAAGCGGCTAATATCGTTCCTTTATCAATCAGTCATCAGCGCAACCCGCCCCCCCCCCCCAAACACCATACACAGCCCCAGCCAGATAAATTTGCCGCGGTAACTCGTGACAAAGCAGAAATGAGAACAAGGGCCCGGGAAGAGACATGGGATAAAACGGTCCTAAAACCAAAATTCACCGGTCCAATGTCCCTGCAAACGAACAGTACTGTGTTTAAGTAGAAGTATGTATTTCAGCTGGTTTACGGTTTGCACACAGTGTATACGGCAAAGGACCGTAGTTCAAACCCCAGAATGAGCTTCCAAAGATAATTTAAACTGGAGGATTAGATCATTAATCCTACTTGATCCTTCGAAAGATACACAAACGGGGAGTATTGGAGAATGTTTGTGCCTAAGGCAGAAGAAAGACAGCCTTGCATTTAAGAAGATTCCCGTCTGTGCTGATCTTCAAACAGCATCAGGATCACCGGATGGAGCATAATACGGGCTGGGCTTAGCATGGAGCATGCGTGGGACGGAAGGGCAACACGTGCCAAGATTTTTACAGAAAATCCGACGGACTGGGGCCACCTGGTAGCCCCACAGGTGGAGTGGAGTGTGCTCGAAGTATTGTACTCAGCCTCACGTTACGGAAATAGGACGGGGTGGACCGTATTTATGTGAGTACAATGGCCACAGCAATACACCAGAGCGATGGGCAGTATTTATTAGGTCAGTAAATATTAGCATCTTATGAAAGACCCCGGTGAAGATAGTGGGGTTAGTCAGACACAGCGTTAAGAATTGCAACCGAAAGTAATGTAAAGTGAAATATGCAACACAAATGGGCCTTTCTCCCACTAACCACTTCCTGTCACCACAGGACCAGCCTGAACGTATTAATGTACTGCCCAGTGTTCTGGACACGGACCAACGGTGAACACGACGCCTCGACAGACGGGAATGATGCTGCATATGTGGCTTGTGCCACCAGGATGTCATTTTTCAATGCGTCTGAGGGCCAGATGCATTCCCGAAAGCGGACTTGTCAACGTAAGATGAATTCTAATTGCATATTCGCTCATAGCACTCAGCTTGACAGGCGTGGGAAGGCTTTACTTTCAAAGAAGAACCCATCTGAGCAGCTGAGCCACTTGTTACAAAATGGCCGAACTGAGAGTTTTCCCATTTATAATTGCCATTTAGATTGCTTTGTTCCCGTGCTCCCGGGAGACAAAGTTTCGCTGCTTGAAAGTTGCAAGCGGTGAGAAGTCGTTGTATGGAAGATGCCATTCGGCACAAACAGGGGCGCTTGCAGCCAGGGGAAGGTGTGTCAAACCGGCGATGTGAGTAAATCAAACACGCGAATCCCTTAGTTGGAAAGCATAAAGTTCAACACCAGACCGAACACTTACTCTCCTAAATTTGGTTTGATATTTTTCGTACATTAGTAGTATCGCGGGGACAAGGCTGGGGACAGTTCGAATCGCCAAACTGTCGACTATGAAATGCGACCAGACACATGCACTGGCGGTGCTCTCCGACTTATCAGTTACACGCCGACCGACAGACAAATATCAGGAGCTAATTATCCGACCGAATACAAACTATGGATCTAGTAAAATTGTCTTTTATTATATACTACTATATGCTTCGGCTCTCCAGATCAGCCATCATCAGGTATAAGACGGACACACAAAAAATAAGTACAAATACAATAAATATAATACAAAAAGAAATATATCCGACATCTACCTGATGATGGCTGGTTTGGACATGCAGTGTATAATAAAAGACTACTATAGCAGATCTGTATGGCTGTGTTTGGTCGGGTAATTAGCACCTTACTGAGAACTGCACAGCGGGACGGGACGGTGTCAGCTAAGAACACATATAGGTCCATCAAGGAACAGGCGGAAGGACCAAGAGTCATGAAGTGGATGGTTTATATTCTGTTGCTAAATTGAACTGGTGAACTACAGAAAGTTGCATATGGCCACATCCAGGTGCATAAAGACATACGGCAGTGAACCAGCAGTGTTAATATCGGCACACGGAAGAAACAGTGAGTACTGGCTGAAGGCATATATTAATTCAGCTAGAAAAGCAAATGCGATCGTGTTACAGTGATGACTGTGCCAGTAATCACGTATGTTCTACCGCAAACAATGAAACAACAAATACATAAATACACAAACAAAATTATTTACAGTGGCTGTCAACTGATTCAGGCACTTATAATGGCTCTACATGTAATATCCAAGAGTTCCTGTAAAACACGGAACACGCTCTGGCGCAGAACATCGATAATGTTGAACGAGAAGAAAAATTAACACTGTGTTTGTGTATGTATGTAAGTAGTAAGCATGGCGGTATGGGGAGAAAGTTACGTCACATTCACTTGATATAAACAAATATGGCGGAGATGCCAATGACCTCTGGACCGGAAGAAAAATCGCATAAAGCAAATACGGCGGGCGAACTTGTCTCCGGCGGTCACGTGATGTAAACAAATATGGCGGATGACATAATTATGCCAGTGTGGCGCCTTAACATAACACTGACATCTAATATGTAAACAAATGAATTAATATGTAAACAAATATGGCGGATGACCTAATTATGCCCTTTCCTTACTGTAACGTTAACATGTGATATGTAAACAAATGACGTATGTAAACAAATATTGCGGATGTCCTAATTATGCCAGAGAGTATGGCGCCGTGTAGGACCAGACAGCTCGGCGCCTGCTGCTATTTTGAATGGGCGGTATTTTTCAATTAGGGCTAACCAAACTATAAATGTTGAATTAGTGATTACCGCCATTTTCAATAGGGCTACCAGCGTGGCGTTTTTAAAAATTGTGCTAACATTAAACTTGAATTAGCGCTTTCCGCCATTTTGCAATATGTCTGCCAGCGCGCTAGTTTTAAATTAAACCTAACCTTAAACGCCACCATTTGCAATATGACGACCAGCGCGCTAACTTTAAATTAAAAAACAACCTAAAAAATATATGGCCTTATATGTTTGAAGAGTTGGCTGAGGCGGTAAGAAGCCGGACTCATTATTGCAAGATTGTAGGTTCGAATCCTGCTGCTTTAACCATCTCTTCTTTAGAGGATCCTATTCCACGTATATTGTAATAAGGAAAATAAATACACACACAATTTTCAATTTAAAAATATATACATTGTACGACTTTTTTATTATTACATTGGCATAAATATGTTCAATGACGTTTATTAAATTATCCATACTAGCAAGGATTTAGATATCATCAGAAAGAGACGCGTTTTTATATTTAATTCTTTCCACAAAGTATTGAAATCGACGTCATTTGTGTCTGGAGGTGTACAAAAGGATTTCGATTCAAAATACTTATTGCGCTACTCTAAAACTTCATTTTGAAGCCCGCCGTATTTGATGACTTCTCTGTCTATGCAAGCACTTGCCAAATCAATCACCTGTGGCTAATCTTTTTTACTTAGATGAACTTGAGTGTTCTCACTCGTGATGCGGATATACCGTCCACATTACACTGTCATGGTATGTTGAGAGTCACCAATTTCGTGCACTTCATTCTTGGGTATATCACTTTTAAATGTCACCATAATGAACCACTGCATATCGTTTAACACTGTCTGACCAGAAGGAGTTCAAATCTTTACTTTCGGTTTGAGGTTATCATTGAGGTAGATGGAGACGTACTTTGTTTGTTGCTCTTTCAAGTTGTAGGTACGTGGAAGTAACCCCCACGCAGTCATCTGGAAAACATTAATGAAATACAGGCTGAGCAGGGCACTATGCACACTACAGAGTAAGAATGTGAAGGTTGAGCCACTGAGCTAATGAATATGCCGTTCGCAATGCGCAAACATGTTTAGAATTTTTTTGACATGCAAACGTGCAGCTGATGTCTGGCAAACTTATTTTGGCGAGTGGAGGGATTCCTGAGTGATATCAATAACTGTAGGCTCAATAAACAAGCGGATAAATTATTTTCTGAGGCCCAAAGCAATAGATTACAACAACAGATGATGCCTCACGGTGTACCACAGTCTCCAGGTCTGAATATATATCACCGTCATTCCAATTACACCGGTGGTCAATGGCTTGATTCATTCTGGCGTTAAGGATTGTTAATTCCTCTTAGCCGTGGGTCTCTTGAATATATATGATGATATCCTCTTAAATTGGAAGTCGACAGCTGCAAACTCCTTCACCACGATGTCACAATCTGGCCCTTCCAAGCATGTGAAATCAATCACTAAGAGAGATATTGTCGATTGATAGAATGTAAGTGTACGTACCTTACTTATATATGTTTTGCGCGACTGCTGCTGCTCCAACCGGTAGCAAGCTGGGCACTCTCCAAATTGAGCTCGGAACATGCTCTTTTATCATATCCGGTGTAGCGAGCAGGGATAAACATGTTGACGAATAACGTCATCGATAGTCTCCTGGCTCTGTGGAGGGAGTATAAGCAGAAGTAATGTCCGCAGGCATTCGAAGTTAACCTCTGTAGCCTGTGGCGGTTAAATGTCCAAGAAATTGAGTGGCGCTGCAGATATGCCATGATTTCAAATTTCAATGGCGGTAGTCCGTACGAAACAAAATATTCGGCATACGCAGAGTCGGAAAAGCAGAGAGCTACCCAATGCGAACCGGGCATGTAATGCTTATCAAGGTTCATGACAAGTATTGAGGGCTTAATAAGTGGGTTGGTAAAAGATCTAATGGATATACTCCTTGAAAGTACTTTACATGTTTACTTAAAACTTGATGAATTTGAATGGTATTCATGCTGCCGTAACGTTCCAAGATGTCAATTTCGATGTGTCCTGGGAATTCAGCATACAAAATGCATGTCACCGATTCAGGGAGTGGTTTTTAAAGCGTGACACTCTACCCACATATCCTTGACTAGGTAAACAAATGCGCGTCGTCAGTCTCCCTATCAGGTGTCAGGTCAAAATCTAATACGCAGAAAAACTTTGTGAACATTTCCAGTGTAATCATGTAAGTATGGTCATCGTGATGAATACTCGTACTTGAAAATAGTGTTTTATGAGCCCTGGTAGCACCAAAGGGTGAAGAGCAATCCATTGTGAGTGGTTCGGAAGGGTGCTGAACTCCGTTTAAGTACAATGCAAAATTTGTCATATCATAAAGATGAAAGAGGAATGGAATCGTACTGGCAGAACCAATGTATGCGGTGATTTAACCAAACTATGAGAATCCTTTCGGGAATTGTTCCAAGGAATGCATTTTCGGTAGAAACTTGCTGGGCCACAGAATAAGCTGCAATGTTTTTAATCTGAGTATGTGTGACAGGATAATGTGTTTTACGTTTCATAGACAAACCATCAGCGTGAGATAAACGAGGAGTTAGCTTCAATTGAGTGATAAAAAGAGTAGCGTCTAAAATTCTGATACGTAATTTTATATTGCTTGAAGATGCCAACAGATAGAAAGCTTTCGGCGCACGTGTAAGTTTAATGTACTTGTCAACACCGTTAATTCACATTTTATCGGAAATGAACAAGACACTATATGGATTCTTCCATATAGTTAAATTATCTGGCTTTTGCCAAGATACTTTAATCGAGTGGCGTAACGACCGCTGTGCTTCAGTTCTCCAAACGAATCAAGGTACCAGAAACTGGAGACTAAATATGTGACCCGCGTAAGAACCATAGTTTAAAAGCTTTTCGAGGTACGCGTTGTAATGATAATTTTGTCTCGTAAAGAGACACTGAGAAAACTAAAATGGAATGTAACAAATTATTGCACACCCAAATGTGTTTGACTGCACTACGTAGATACGATCCGTCAGTTTTTACCAATTTGAGGTGTAAGAGTAGACACACAGAATTTAAATCAATGTAGTAACCACTATGGCTCGAGTAATTAATTTACAACTGGGCAGGGTTGTCGGTTGGCGCAATAGGTTTCTATGTTACGGCGTGAATATTTATGACAGATGTTTAAATGCCGCGTTTGAGGAAGATATCAAGCTCCGACTTTAAACACTCCATTACTTCTGTGTGAAAATATCATTCACCTTTCTGCGTTTCCTCGGAGACGGAGCCTTTTTCGACTCACTCTTCCTTTTTAAATCCGAGCCAGAGACCGTCATCTTTTTAATTTTACGTTCAAGGTTGTCCTTTGCTTCACGCAAACGATTTTTGAAAATGAGGCCCACAGGCTTTTCCGGTTCCCTATTAGGAATATCAGTTATTTTATTGGGACCTGTTTGCAACGCCCCTCAATACAGCAGAATGTTAACAAAACCGAACAGCCCTCTGAAGAAGGATCCTATTGCGTTAAACCTCTGCACCCTGAAACTTGCCCTATCAACAGGACTTATCTTACCACCACTACCGCCGCTTCAACTTGCATAGTACCGTGTATATCGATACATGATACACATACTGAAATCTGTTACCCCGAGGACTTTTTTTCAATTGTAGATTCAGAACGCAAGGAATGTCACTTTCAAACAGCACATCTTCAAAATTCTTTGTTACCAGACGAATGGTTATCGAATCTATGAACGATTGCTCTAGAGGTATATACAGAGAGTAATTAAATCTATTATATTCAGTGTTCGATGGAACGTGTAAAGTTGTTAAACGTCTAACGTAAGAATCAACGACCACATTTGGTTTTATATCTATATAAACATAAACAGGTTCTGCTAAATCTTCAACTCCATTATACACACGGACAGGGAAGAATTTTCCCTGTAGCACGAATTAAACAAGTCTTTACTAAGCCCTTCATATTTGTTTATGTAGTCGCTAAATATACTGATAATTCTCATGTGTCTGGTTGTAACTCGAGCGAAGTGGCTAATTTGGTTCTAAACTTGAGTATTGTGTTGGCCGGAAAATAACCGGAACTATCTGACGGCAATGCGACGTAAAAATGGTCCATTATATTATCTTGATATCAGAGACGTTTACCCAAGTGTTGAAGGTCACGCCGTTTCTTCTCCACGTGAGAAGATGTGGTTTAATACCGTTCTTTTTACCTGTGCGTACTACTGAAACTCGGTTTGGTTTTTTAAAGTAACTGACAAGGTCGTAATTGTAAAATTGACCTTAGACAGGACGATCCTGCAAGTCAGAGATTTCGTGAATAGGTTGGGACAAGCGCTGAATAACTTTGTGAACCGGTAATATTTCTGTTGAAAATATTTGTTCATACCCCTTAGCAAATTTACCCTTTATTTCGTTACACTCACAGGATCTCCAAACACAATTTCTTGGACGAAGGGAATTTCCACTAAACATTACCCTCTCGGGGTTCAAACTATTAAACAAAACAAATGTGTAGCCCGAAGGGTACTCTTGAAACTGCCAAAGATCTTGAAAGCCATCGCCATTAGCTAGATCAATACCGGAACCTCCAAGACATCTTCAACAGGTTTTTTCAAACAATTACCATGCCTATATAATTGGTACTTAGGGTCACCATTAACCCGAGCCATAGCGATAATAAGTGCATAAGCCAGATAATTAAAGGCCCTCTTCACAAAAATAATACTTTCTTTATAGCACTCTTCATACCCAATGGGAGCCCCTTCGTCTTTTTCACCCTTTTAACGTTACCAGCAGGAATCCTGACTAGGTTCAGATGGACTTGGAGACATCAGTCAAACCAAACCTAGCACTTCTCTGAATTACTTTAAGGATTACGGGCAAGACAACATCAGTTTAAGCGAGGTCCCGATAGCGTAAACTAAAGCCTACAAATTTATCCCGTACATTCTCAGTATTGCGGAATCTGAAACACACAAAATCTACACGGCACGTCATTAACTAGGTAATTTCTTAATGCTGTCATACATTCCTTCAAATATGCCATCGGGTCTTGCTCCTCAGCTGCCGTATTAAACTTTATTAGTATACTACGCCCGGTCGCGTTAAATTTTGGAAAAGATTTTACCGTCTAATCCAAAATCAAAAAGGGCAGATGTTCCAAGACCGGGCTGTTTCTACTAGTAGAGGCAATTTCCTCCCTGCTTACTGGGGGGCCTGAGCAGAAGGAATAGCTCTCTCCCTATTAAGAGACAATTTCTTTGCCATAATTTGATTTGCAACAATACCACTTATTTGAATGTATCAGGTTTACTGATAGAAGTATCAGAGCACAGAGCAGACTGTTATAGCTAACTCGCTACAAGTGTCGATGCACAGTAGCGCAGATTGTTGTAGCTAACCGGCGACAGGTATCGAACGCAGTACTACGAACAGTAGCGCAGACTGTTGTAGTTAACTGACGACGGGTATCGAAGGCAGAACGAGGCAAGTAGGTATCGAAGCAGATAAGGTCTTGACGATGCTGTAGCACGATGGAAAATATCTCAGTACAGCTGAGGCACAACAATTTATAGCCCGCTCCTTGGTGCTTCACTAATGACCTAAGTGATTTTTATCAGCCTAACGATTCTCTAATGGATTTGACCTGATGGCATAAAGAAACAAGCAGTTCTAATTGGGCCATTAACGCTAATGGATTTGGCCTGAGGGGATGAAGAAACAAGCAGATGGCAGTGGGCCATTAACGATAATGGATTTGGCCTGAGGCGTGAACATGTTTCTAAGTGTGTTTGCGATTTTATCGATCTAAAGGAATTTTAATGGATTTAGCCCAGGGTGTGAACAGAGTAGGCCAGTTAGTTACTCGTCTACGCGAAACCACGATCAGTTGGTAAGTAGCACTCAAACCATGTGCATGGAATATAACTCTGCTAGCGACTTTGTATACATGCCTCCACCACCGCCACCGCCTAGAAGTAGTATGAAACCACATCATTTAAACTTTAAAAGTGAAGCTGATCGTCGAAAAACACATGAAACGTGGTGTGTGCAATTCATGGATGCAAATGAACTGGTAGCTGCAGGATTTTACTTCACAAATTGGGGTGATGTGGTTCGTTGCGCCTTTTGTGGAGTAGAAGTGGGTCGCTGGGAGGAAGGAGATGGTGCCTTGAAGGAACATCAGCGCTGAGTCCATCTTGCGGATTCGCTAATATGTTGTGTGTTGGAAATATTCCTATTTTTTAACGACCAGCCCATCATCTCAACAACCTAACAGCAGTTATAACGTGTGTGGGTCTCATAAGCAGTACACACAAAATTCGCGTCCTGAGCGTTGTAAGTATATATCTAACTTTATTTATTTATTTATTTATTTCTGTTTCAAATTATAGCAGTACAGATTTATTATTTTTACAGCTACATGTTTTAGACAGGTTACATTACGATGGGATGGACCTATGTAACCATATTATTGAACCCAATACGCCCGAATGGTCTTTTATTACACGGCCTATTGTCCAATCAAAACGATGGATCTAAATGCTGGTGGATTTTATTATAAAGGTGAGGTACTTTATAAATAAACCCCTGTTTATTACAAAACAAATATTTTTCTCGAAGAGACTGCGAATAAAAAAATGCTTTTGTTACAGGAAAAAAGACCACACAATCGGTTTCCATTGCGGTGTTGCTCTAAAAGAGTGGAAAATTGCTGATTAGGTTTGGTGCGAACATGAAAGATGGAGCCCGAAATGTATTTACACACTACATATAAAAGGCCCTGCATTCGTATTAGACTGTGCTCCTCGAAAGGAATATTGTACAGCGAGTGTGGTTTAGTACAGCCGTTCCTATTTCGAATACAATTATGCCAGGTGTCAGTGTGTTTTAAACTGGTTACCCTGAGGCAAAATCTTACTCTCAGTTTCGGTGGTAGTAGTCTAGTCCGCTCTCGCAGTTTACCAACAAGTCTCACTGTGGTCGGTAGTAAAATTTACACATTATGGATTTTATAAATTCGGCTATGTTTCCTTCCTTTCTGACTAAAGCATTGGTCGCTTATGTGAAGACTTTAATAATATTGTAGGGCAAGGTGTTTGGTGCGATACATTTCAAGTTCAAAAACGCAAAGTGTTTAGGGCCCGTGAATGATACTGTTGGGACCATGAACAGTGATGGCGTTGTGTGGTTCATTTAGTTTGGCCTGAGTTATGCGGCCGGTATCCTAAACTCCGTGGAGGAAATTCATTTCTACGTGTTGTGTAGTGAAAGATAAATTACGCAGATTGTATTGAATAGTGTATTCCCGGCAAAGGGTGTGCTTTCAAGTTACTTATAGAATACCATTTTAAGTAGGCTACAAAACACTATTTTCAGTTAACGTTTGGTGGTAAACAGATCCAATATGTTTTGAACCAAGACAATTTCCAAAACTACCATCCGTACTAATATTTGCGCAAAGTGTGCAAAAACAATGCTCTTATCGTCACTAGCCTACGGTATTGTATGCATCAACATATGACACATGTGACATATATCACTAATGAAGTACCGACGTCAAAGCACGGGTGCAGATTTGGTGTGTTTGCTATCGATTTAGATGGAACACGGCAGTTAGTTAACTGCACGTTGTACACCAGGTTGTGTTCTCGACACCCAGCAAAAGACCCATTTCGCACCAAAATACTGTTCTGTAGTAAACTTTCTCACCGCATGTATAGAGACCCTCGGTTCCGTTGTAAATTATGCGTGAATGACAAACGCGCAACTTTAAAATCACAATGTGTTAATAAGTTACAAATTGTATTTACTGTCTAGTCAAAAGTTACGCGTTTTTAACCACACCGAAAGCAACATTCGTTAGGTTACCAAACCACACTCTGCTGAATAATTAATGTAAGTGTACAAACAAAAATAAAAATGGATGACTTGCACTTTGAATATGTTTGTAAATTAAAAATTGTGTGTATTTATATTCCTTATTACAATACACCTCGGATAAGATCCTTTTAAAAAGGATATGGTTAACCTTTACAGCTCTTGAGTCCTACCGTTTAGGACGGCATTTAAATGGCTAGTCAGCCTTCGCGTACATTATTTTCGCTTGGCATTTAAATTTTGTACCTGGTTTACAAAAAACTTTATTATTTCAGGAAAGAAAAAAGATTTAATAATGGAATAAACGGCATTTATTGGGAAATAAAACACAGCCATATCTGCGTGTGTTCAAGAAATCAGTAATAATTTTCGTTAATGAATAGACAAAAAATTGTATGGAATACGCAAAAATTTCAGTTTCCTTTACTTACATATTAGTGTGATTCCACAGTTTTTCGTAAGAAGGTCGCACGTGATGTTGTTAGAACTGTGCCGTTGTGTGGTAATCTTCAAAACAGGTATTCTTAAAGCACAGACCCACTTCACACTTACGGCACTTCCAGAACACTTTTTTTGTCACACCTCTAGCCTTACAGACACGACACCTCCGCTGCGTCTCAGACGGGGTAGGCCAATATTTGTTGCCGCAGACTTCAAGCCTAGCGACACACTTTTCAACTTTAGGTGGTCTTCCTAATGGCCTTGGTACTCTCCGTTCTGGTCCAGCAAGTGCCAGCATATTCCTCACGACGGTAAATCGAAAATCTCTGTGAAATCTTCTTACCCCCACAAGAGGAATGAAGGATATAGCTATTGAGAATAGCAGGTCTAACAGATGAAAGAAAAATTTTTCGTCCACTTTAATGTGCGCCGGCTGGTTGAGTAACTCTTGGCCATTCTGTCATCCTTATCCACATAGCCCATATGATGGTTATAATCCATCACAATTTGCGGCTTTATGGCTTTTCCTCTCTCATTGCAGAAATTACCTTCCGCTAGGGCATTATGAATATTAGTCAACATGCATACGTCTCTCTTGTCCCGCCACAGTATTGCCGTCAAGTGAGCCCTGGTTCTGACGCGAATGTCTCCTCTTTTCAATTTCGTTGTCTTCGGTTTTAGGTCTTGTGGCATGCCTTTCCTGTTCGGCCTGACAGTACCACAACAGTAAATCTGTCTCTTCACGAAATCATCAAATAACTCTGGGGAAGAAAAGAAATTTTCCAGGTATAATTTGTGGCCAAGTCCTATCTTCCTCGTCAGTTCTGTCACTGTCGCATGGGTTGTTGTCACGTGGTGTGCTGTGCGCTGTCTGTCCTTCGACAGGTATACTTTCATGTCATACGTGTATCCAGTCGAGTCACAAAGTTTGAACATTTTGATGCCGAAACGCTTGCATTGTTTTGGTATGTGCTGTTTGAAAATCACCCTCCCTTTGAAAGGAACAATAACTTCGTCAATAGCCAGATTTTCAGAAGGGTTGTAAAATTTGGAAAACGTGTTATTTAGAATGTCAGTAAAATGTAAGTAACGAAGGATGTGAAGGTATCTGTCTCGGTTCATCATGGTACCGTAGAAAGGTGTGTATAGCTGATCCAATGTTGACCAGTAGTCTGTCAGTTTGTCTCTTACACCATGTCCCATCTGTACTGTCAGTGCCAGAAACACAAACATTTCGGC
>Ga0131853_10019336_pt1 | contig 12396 bp, 4 predicted proteins | sample TergutLab28metaG_FD_92764 | JGI IMG/M metagenome (GOLD analysis project Ga0131853, IMG submission 92764) | Labiotermes labralis P1 segment gut microbial communities from Petit-Saut dam, French Guiana - Lab288 P1 (version 2) (version 2) | ecosystem: Host-associated > Arthropoda: Insects >...
CTTCAAAATAAGGCAAAACAAAACTCCCTGAAGATGGTCTTGACAGACTGAAACATGTAGGAGTTGTAGGAAGTATTTTAACCAAGTGACGTGTTTTAATGTGTAAATAAGACTTTAGAATCATATATTGGTGCAATTAGTTAGTTATATTTTAATAAAACTGAATTATTGCACGGTAAAAACATGAAAATAATTAATTTCACTATTCACTTCCATCACAACCAATTAACATCAAACAGCTCCTAACTTTCTTCGCGCACCTCTCTCTGTCTTGTCGCAACAACCTGGCTCATTTCATAATTACAAGACAGTAAGGAAAATGTTGAGGGGGGCTGGGAGGGGGGGGGGATGTGCGTGAACGCAAATTTCTCGATCTCGGTCAGAAAATGGATTTCGGGAGACACTTATTTCATAAACGTAACGGGCAGTGCGTAAAACTACAGGCTAACCCAAACGGGATGACGTATCTAGAATTATGACGCTTTTGTTGAAAACCCATCCATTTGGGGGAAACTGACTCTCCTTTCGATGAGAGGACATAATATTATGAAAACTATGCACTTGAGCTCGCTGGATGGATTCAGAAATTGGCATTACGCTCGTCGCTTCCCTTTCCGGGTGGGGACACCGCTGGTCTTTTGAATTATGATGACCTCACCGGAGCAGCACGCGGTTGTCATGGTAACAACATGGGCGCCCAGTAACGCTACGCTGTGAGGCACACTGATGCGGAATCATGGGTTTGCTCTTGGAGTCGTGGTTTAACAACACTGAATCACTTGTATCAGCCAGGATGACAGTGTACGGTACGGTAGAAAGGATGCGGGCAGCTACCTACTTGCCTGATTGAAGGTACTGCCCTGGCCTGATGACAGGCGAAGTGACAAGGAATTTATACAGCCTGCTTAACTCTTGTGCAAAAGAAACAGTGACACGAATTTTAAAGCTTCCACAGCGGTGCAAATGAATATTCCGGTTTTCGAGAATGTGACGCTGGGTGAGTGAGCAGGGTCTCATATGCATATACTGAAATCCATCACCAGTGTTATAATAATAATTATTATTATCGTTATTATTATTATTTCATTTTATTTCTGTGAGCATCTCTTTTTTTTTAATATGAGATGGACTAAAAGTTAAATGTACGTAACACATTCTGAGACTTTAGCATCGTCACATGCTACTAGTCTCTGGCTGAATATCACCTTATCGGCGCGCTCACGCTCAGCTCAAGGTACGCTCACGCTCAGCTCAATGTCAGTTCATTCTCAGCTTAAGGTAAGCTCACGGTCAGGGATTTGATTTCAGTACTCACACAGAACGCTCTTGCGTCATTCGAAAAGCACTTAATTTTGTCTGAAACTCGTTAAAACGGTTTAACAAAAAAAAATTATCTGTAATGAAAGAATGGGGACCGCGGTGGCACAGTGGTTAAGGTGCTGTGCTACAAATCGGAAGGTCGCTGGTTCGATTACAGATGGTGTCATTGAAATTTTTCATTGACATAATTCTTCCGATCGCACTATGGCCCTGGGGGTAAAAGAGGCCGGTGCGTAAGGCTGACAACCTTACCACCATCCTGGACCATTGTCACGTAATCTGGGAACCTTAATTTCCTGGAACCCTCTGGGCACCTCGGACCTGTAATGGGACTCTTTTAATGGAAGAATACCCGTGCTTGCGTGACAGCTCCGTGATGTGAGCGTGACCGTTTGATATGTACTATACGTGTAAGCAGATGTACAGACAATCCCCCATATAACGCCACCCTGCTAGCCGCCAACCGCCAAAGAACTTGATGGTACACAAGTAACTATAATAATTAAATAATTCCGGTATGGATACATATTTGATGGTATTTAAGAAATTCGGATAGTGTTGGTTGGGATTCTTGCAAGGTCAAACAACGTGGGTCAGCGACTATTACTTGTGGAAAAACATATATTCTCTACCCGCTACACTAAACATCTTTTCGACTGTTCTAATGGTCAGTGTATTTGGAACTTACTAAAATTTGTTCTGGCTGGCCGCATCACGCGTGTCAGCTTGAATATGATTCAGCACGTCGAGGTGAATTCTATAAAAATTTTATTTGGGACAGATGCTCTTCATTGACTCGTTTCCTTAGCGCCCGCCAGGTCCCAAGTTACCACTCCAAGGCTGTATAGAATAAAACGTGGAGAATTTAAAAATCATAGAATGTCATAAATCACGCCTAGGTGATGTCGGGGCTGGTAAGTCAGCATCAAACGAAAGTAATATTACACTAAAATTTTTCATTATCTGTATTTTACTAGTAAAATACAGGCACTCCCCGGCTTGCGTAATAGTTACAGTCCGGAAAGTCTGGCGCAAGTTGAATTTTTTGCACGACGGAATTCAATATACACGTGCATACACATACATATACTTTAACATAAGGAACACCCTCCCGAAGTCTGGCACATTCCTCCTGGGACACCCTGTATATGTTCCACTTGAAATCCGGAATACAAAACGCCAGAAACTCAGCGGTAGTAGCATGGCCGCTTCGCCACGTGTGTTATTGCCCAGCAGTATTCTTCTGCCACCTCCGTCTCACTGCGCTTTCATTCCCTCAAGGAAAATTTCGGTGCCCTCTTCAAAATGTTCTCAGTTCAGTTCTTTTAAATTTTGTAAAATAGCGTGGCTCTAAAATTATGTTAAGTGAAAATGCATATGTCGGAATTGTCTGTATGGGAAAAGGGCAGTTTTAAGTGTTGGTGAAGAGCAAGAGGTCTTTCTTTCTAGAGACCAATTTCCTGTAGCTTCTCGGCAGAATATAGGCAACTTTATTCCTTATGGGACAAAGCCATCAGTCGACGATGTAGTGGTGATACATACACATCGAAATGATAAAAGGAAAATCTACCAATTGTTAAAAAAAATACGAAAGGCGCAAACATGAAGAACTGGATGAAGTATCTGCAATATGGATGTGACAGTTAAAATGATAACAAGAAGGGTAATGCACATATAAATGCAACGCTTAGAAGCGTTCGCGTGATCATTGTTGCTGCGGACAAGAAATATAAGAATTACAGGGGTGCTGATAAGTCCTTAGCTCGACCCGGAAGGAAACAACCTAATATTTCTGTCAGAATGGCGTGAATTTCCTTCGGCGCCTTGCCTTACAGGAAAAAAAAACTTGATAACAGCTCGCGTCTCGATGTTGCTAAAATCACGCGCATTCCTGACATGCTTCCGAGATTGTTTCCTTCCTGGTCGTGCTAAGGACTTATCAGTACCCCGGTACATATTCCGAATGTGTGTCAGTAGCTTTAGTTATCCAGCACGCAAAGCTTATGCACCGTATTATGATATCAACTGTGACGTGTCTGGCTCCACAAAATGTGTGTTTTGATTTTCTCTACAAGTTTTGTCTGAAACATTTCTCATTCTAAGAAGAATTCAGCGAGATATTATCATAATTGTAAATAGGTCTTTATGTAAAGTACTCGATATTCATGTCAGAATTAAACGAAACTTGAATTTTCTCGACAGATTAAAGAAAATGCGCAAATATCGAATTTCTTGAAAATCCTCCAGTGGTAACCGGTCAGACGCACAGACATAGCGAAGCTTATGGTCGCTTTTCGAAATTTTATGATAGCGCACAGATTGGGTTATGAAGGAAAAGGCGAAGATTATTTGCAAGTGCTGAACACTAATACTTCTTTTAAATGTTGTACTAATGTATTGTTTTGTTATTACCAACTTGTGCAGTATTACTTCAACTTTGTAACACTTGGACAGATTACAAAACAAATGCACAAATTGCAAAGGAGTTAAAAATAACACAAATTTTGGACAAATTACTGGAATACAAGAGAAGCTGGACACAAAATGTAAATAGAATGTCTCGAAATAGATTACCCAGGGTAATGAAACACTACTGTCCAACTGGCAGAAGGAATCAGGGTAGACCTTTGAAGAGACTTCTGGATACGTGAGACCGGAACGGGTCGACAAGTGGCCCAACTCCATGACAGATATATGATGATGAAGATGATGATGATACTTCAACTTTGTAAGTCTCAGAAGTTACAATATTTCAGTTTACAGACATTCTCGACATAACGCCACAAATTGCAGTGAACAGAGTGGCGCTATATCGGGAGTTGACTGCATTTAAATACGGGCAAGAATTAGTTTCCCTAACCATATGTTGATATTGACCCTGCCCACAGTGTATGTCAAGATTTACAAACATTTTATACATAAGGTATACGACATATTTACTGTCCATCGCCGTACTGAATGGTTCATTATTTATTGCCATAAAATGAAAAAAGCAAAGAAAATTTATCGCACGGCCGCCATATTGTTATATCCTACTACAACGTTCTACAAAATATTATCTAATCAGAATCCGCAAAGGTTTCCAAGACGTATGACCATAAAACATTTTATGGTCATACAGTAGGTGAACCCAGTGTAGTGTGCACCTCAAAAGTTCGCAGGTCTGCCAAATATTTACCGCTTGCAGGCAATTAAAAATTCTGCGGCGATTGGGGTGTCATTCAAAGGTACAACATTAATACCACGTTTTGTGAATATCGGTCAACTTGTTCAGAAATTAATATTCCTACACTCAGCAGGCAGCATGCGATACATGCACTACATATGTCAGTTTATAAAGTGGAATTATGCTGAAAATTATTTCAAAATTAACGGCTATATAACTATATTTTTCATTTAATATTGACTATGTTAAACCTTTAATGTATAGGTGCCACCCACTTACATTCAAAAAATCTGGTCTTCGTAATGGAAATGCAGTCTATTTACTGTGAGGTAGGAATTCATGATCTTCATGCCATAAAGTTATTGCCCCAGCTGCCTTTACGATATTTACAGAAAACAAGCACTTGTGTTCTGCTCCAGCCATTTGCTGCCTTTGTGCTGACAGAGCTAAGGCTAGAGGTCACTGTGCTGTAAAACCCCTCAGAACAAACATTACCGCACGGTGCTCGTCCCGGAGTTCTATTGATTTTATCTCCCGTCTTTAGACGCCTCGCTCTGATCTCATTCCGCAGCATCACAGCACCGGACCGACCGACGTACCGCTGGAAACTGCGAAGGCATGGTCTCAGTAACAGCATAACTTACACAGACCCGAAAATCATACGAATTTTTTTCCTTGACATCATCTTTCAAATAACTCTTTGATGCATATACAATTTGAAAATTCTATTACGTCTAATGCTCTCACATCCGTAACAGAACGCTCTGTTTTGGTCCTCTGCATAGGCGTAACATGGGGGGGACGGGGGGACGTGGGGGATAGGTAAATTCCTCCCCAATATTTTTTCTACCACACAATAATTTTTTTATTATTGTTGCTGGCTCGACGGGGGCCATTAAAAAACAGAAACATTTTTAAAAAGATTCCTGAGTGGTATAAGATAAAAATGAAAAAAAAAACTGCGTTTTAAGGGGCGCAGAATAGAGATATCGAGTTTCTAATACCCATGGTCAAGTTTGTCCCCACGCCTCAATATTATTAGCCAAGTTGTGCCTATGTTCCCAGGTTTCGCCCGCTTGTCCTTCTGAGAATAGTCATATTAAGATAAATATGGAGCATTGGTAAGGTGATCTTGACTGGGGGAAAACCGACGTAGGCCTACTCGAAGAAACGCATATCCCAGTGTCAGTTGTTTCCACCATCAATCTCGACCCCGGGACTCCGCTATGAGAGGCTGGCAACTAACTGCCGGAACCACGGCACGGCCTTCACGAACGAAGCTCATCTGAATAACACGCATTTTAAAATAATTTCCTACCACGTAGTAAACATATTACGGAGACCAGCCGTTTACCTTTTTGAAGAAGAGGTCACCGATGGTTCTGTTCGTCTGGGATAAAAGCTGCAGCTGATCCAGCTTTACATTCCAGCACAACGGATCATAAGCTCACCGTTCAGCAAACCTCACCGCTCACAAAGTAGCATTCGGTAGGTTTTTATACTTTATTCGGCGCAACATATTATGATTCTTATTAATAAAGAACCAACTAATTGCACATAAAAACCACATTATATATATATATATACATAAAAAGGTAAAGCGTTCCCGTTACAGTCCCGGTGTGGCCCAGGGGGTGGGTAGAGGTATAGCTTTAGCTTTACTCTTCCATGATGGCGACATTAGAAGGGGTGAGTGGTCAGCAGCACGCCCCGGCCACACTTTACCCCCGGGAAAGACCCGGTACCCATTTTACAGAAGGCCGGGTGGGCCCCAGGGCCGGTCTAGACGGGCGGAAAACCTCGTCCCCACCGGGATTTGATCCCGGACCGTCCAGCCCGTAGTCAGTCGCTATACCGACTGAGCTACCCAGCCCACACATATACATACACATATTATATTCCTTTCCTACATGTTTCGGCCGTCGATCGCCGTCATCAGGGAGTCACAACTAAAACCTATATGGCTTAAAAACTTAATGAAGCCATTATATGTGTATAAGTTAAAATGACGTAACTTCGTCGAAGCTTGTTGTAAAATATAATAAAATATATCAGATTATGATATGTATTGTGTGCTCAATACATCAACCATACAGAGAAATTATCCACTACGGACTGAAGCAGACATACTGTAGATGTTCGTGTGTCAGCACAGTTTCACAGACAAAAACACACACACACACACACACAGACACAAACACATACACACACACACACACACAAACACATACACACACACAGACACAAACACATACACACACACACAGACACAAACACACACACACACAAACACATACACATACACACAGACACAAACACATACCCACACACACACACACAGACACAAACACATACACACACAGACACATATACACACAGACACAAACACATACACAGACACAAACACACACACACAGACACAAACACATACACACACAAACACAGACACAAACACATACACACATACAGACACAAACACACACACACACACAGACACAAACACATACACACACACAGACACAAGCACATACACACACACAGACACAAACACATACACACACACAGACACAAACACAAACACAGACACAAGCACATACACACACACAGACACAAACACATACACACACACACAGACACAAACACATACACACACAGACACAAACACATACACACACACACACACACACACACATAACGCTGTGCCATAGTCTGTAATATCAGGAAGAGTACAATACATACTAGGATACAGTGCTTATCCTCATAATGACATCGTAAAGCAAGACAAACTTACATATTGTTTAGGAGGTCTGAAAAACTTTTTAACAAATTTTAAGCCAAACATATTAGCAGTTGATACATTTTGTTTTACAATAAGCAGTAGCTATGTTATAACATTTTAGGCGCCTCCGCTAATATGCGAAAGCGACTAGTGGCTTCGTCATGTCTGTCTTTTTTTGTCTGTCCGCACGTAAAAACTCGACTCCCACTGGACGGATTTTCATGAAATTTGATATTTGAGTATTTTGCGAAAGCCTGTCGAGAAAATTCTACTTTCATTAAAATATTACAAGAATAGCGGACATTCGTGATCACATCGCGCCCATTTTCGATTAGAATGAGAACTGTTTCAGAAAAAAGTTTTAGAAAAAACCAAAACACATTTTATATTCAGTAACGTCTTTCCGAAAATCGTGTCGTTTGGGAGATAATGGTGGAAAACTGTGGTAGAGCAAGACAGGCCACAGATGACAATATGGCGCAAGCGCATGGCATGCTGGATAACTATGGCCACAGACACAGACACACACACACACACACACACACACACACACTAGTTATATTTAACACTTACTGCTTTTCCACGGCAACAGTGGTTACGTGAACGCGCCTCGAAGTTACGTTTATACGTGCATTGCCTGTCTTGTTTAACTTACACACGTACACAAATAATGGCGTCATTATGTTTTAAACTACATAAGCTTTAGGTGTATCTCCCTTATGATGGTGGGCCCGGTAGCTCGGTCGGTATAGCGACTGGCTACGGGATGGACGGTCCGGGGATCGAATCCCGGTGGGGGGCGAGATTTTCCGCACCTGGCCAGACCGGTCCTGGGGCCCACCCAGCCTCCTACACAATTGGTACCGGGTCTTTCCCGGGGTAAAAAGCGGCCGGGGCGTGACGCTGACTCCTCACCCCCTTCTAGTGCGTGGTCAAGAAAGAGTAGAGCTACACCTCTACACCCCGTATGGGCCGTACGGCCTGCACAGAGCCTGTACAAGGGTGCACTTTACCTTGTACCCTTATGATGGCTGTCGAACGCCGAAATGTGTAGGGAGGAAAATCATTTGTGTATTTTTGACACGGCTGGAATGTGCAAGTAGCTGATTCGGCAACAAGAAGTAATCTCTGTTTACTTTGAGGCGCATGCTTAACAAATAGATGTACTGTTTGGACTAAACGCGCGAATTCCATCTTTAAGTCACGTAGCAGATATAATATACACCGTGATTAAAAAAGGGCTTAACTCTGACACGTACTTTTCATTCAAGTCGAACCGAGGTATTTGCCTGACGACAGGAACCTCCCACACCTGTGGTCCTGCTACTCAGTGTCAATAAACTTGAGTGACAACAGCCAAGTTGTGGCATTGATTTGAAAGCAGTGAGTGGTTCCCTACCTGTGGGCCACGGAAGGGTTACTTCAAGGGCTGCACGAATTCACATAGCTTCGTAGTAAGTCTTGCTCCTCCACCTACAGCCTGGTTTCCTTCGTTGTTATTTCTGTAACGAACAAAATGTGGATTCATTTATAGCGATACTAAGTTCATTATATCTTCTTTTCATTAGGTATTTCCCCAATTAACGGAGCGTGGATGTAAAACTGTCAGTGTGTGGGGTAGTTAAGAAGTGATCCTGACAGTTGAACGGCTGGGACCGCTGCTCTGAAGTTGTTCCTGTACTGGATTAAGCACCGACCATGAAGAATAGGGAGAGCTGAGGTGCATCGGCACTGTCGGTGGTGCAGTGATCAGCTTACAAATGCATTTTAAGAGCTGCGTTCTCGTGAGTTATTAGGCAGCAAGTAGTGGTAATTCCTAACCGACGTTTCAGGACAACCTAACGTTCCCTTCTTGACCCCTGAAAACGCGAGTGGTGGTAAATCCTTACAGGCGTTTCGGGAAAACCTACTGGTCCCATTCTGACCTTGAAGATAGGACCGATAGGTTGTCCCGAAACGTCGGCAAGGAATTACCACTACTCGCTGTGTAATAACTCAGAAGAACGCAGTTCTCGTCAATTTCGTGGCGGAAACCTGAAATTATGATAACATTGTTACACAAGTAACCTTCAATAAAGAAGGTGTTTGAGTGATGACCCTTCAGGTGTTTGCGATGCTTTCAGCCTCTTAAAAGCTATACAAGTTTATCGCGGTGGCCGCCCGTGGGTTTGCGGCTGATCGCTTGCTGGAATTGCGGTTTCGATCCCACCGGGAGCATGGGAGTCTTATTCTTGTGTTGTGTTTTGTCAGGTAGAGGTCTCTGCAACAGGCCGATCCCTCGTCCAGGGAAGACCTATCGAGTGCGTGTGTGTGTATGTGTGTCAATGTTTGTGAGCAAATTAAACAATAACCCTCTAAACCTACCATAAGTAGGTGGAAAGATGTCGGACAAATAAATAAATAAATGTTATACGAAGGAAAACAGCCAAAATAAGCACGCACATGTGCCTGTATGTTTCTGTGTGAAACCTGGCTGAGTGCGGGGAAGGCCTTTAGTGATTTCTCTCCTTTTAAGTTAATTCAAGTAAGTTATTTCTAATTAACAACATTTAGTGCAGCAACTTTACAGTCCGACAAACAGCTTTGACCAAATTAACTTCAAATAATTTCCAGCAGTAACTTAATTCAAATGCAATTAAAAAAACTCGGTTCCAGATCAGCCAACACACTGCACCTCCATTACTAAGCCCAACCTGTTATTAATCATTGTTGGCTCTGATAGTCTTTCAAAGCACAAAATTAAATGTTGAGGGCAGAATAAAGAGTCGTTTTGATTATTAATGCAGGTGGTACATACAGTAACCGCTATAGTTTAACCCTTTCAAATCGAGTGGCTTTTATATCTATCACACACTTGAGAATTACATATTTTACTGTACTAGCATATTGTGGGTCGGGTAGCGTAGTCGGTATAGCGACTGGCTACGGGCTGGGCAGTCCGGGGATCGAATTCTGGTGGTGGCGAGCTTTTCCGCACCTGTCCAGACCGGCCCTGGGGCCCACCCAGCCTCCTGTACAATGGGTACTGGGTCTTTCCCGGGGGTAAAGAGCGGCCAGGGCGTGACGTTGACCCCTCACACCCTTCTAGTGCCTTGGTCAAGAAAGAGTAGAGCTATACCTCTACTCCCCCTATGGGTCGTACGGCCTGTACAGAGCCTCAGTGCCTGTACAAGGGTGCACTTTACCTCACCTTACTGTTCTAGAATACTGCCCTCACAGTATCTATACGTGTTTAGTTTTATTCTTGCTGTAAATATTGAACATAAGCCTGAGCGGCATTAACTGATTGGGCTTTGTAATGGGGATAGAGCGTGATTTTATGGAAGTTAAAAAAATTTTAAGTGCCTATTTAGACACATTTCATGCTTCAGGGGATTAGTGGGGCTCCAGCATTAAATAAAATAAAAATATTTCCCATTACAGGCCTGGACAGGCCCAGAGGATTCCAGGAAGTTAAGGTTCCCAGATTTCGTGACAACGGCACAGGATGGTGGTAAGGTTGTCAGCCTTACGCACCGGCCGCTTTTACCCCCAGGAAATGCTCCTGGTACTCATTTCTGTTAGAGGCTGAGTCGACCCCAGGGCCATTGTGCGATCGGAGGGATTTTATTTCAATGAAAAATCCACTGACACCAGCTGGGATCGAACCACCAACCTTCCGATTTGTAGCACAGCACCTTAACCACTGTGCCACCGCGGTCCCCACAGCGTTAAGTACTTCCTGCTAAATTATGTTTGTATCCTCACCCATCCCAAATTTCAGTAATAAGCACACAAGTCACGTTTATGAGACCGTCAGCTACCGGTCCATAACTGCACAAATCTGAGGCTGTGATGCTGTATTATCAAGATTTTTGTCCGTGTGTGTGTGTGGAATATCACATCGTGTTATTTGTTGTGCAAGTAATAATTATTTAAAGAAGCCTGCTGCCCGCACGTTCCTCCAAAACGTTGGTATGCATCTGCATACTACGTGGCGTCATACCTTGTGACACCTCAACTTCATGCTAAGTTTGGCACCAGAATTCTGTCCTCGTTTTTAGGAAGAACAAATTTATATTCGCTGAGTTTTCCGTGCAGGAAATTCATGCACGATGTAAGGGAGCCTCCCCCGGGATGACACATTCTGAATAGCATTAATAATATTGGCGTGCACCTGGGGATGATCCCTACAGTCAGATCTATTTCCCCCCGCAAGAAGTCGGAGCCTCTTCCTGGCGTGACAAATTGTGCAGCTCGGCTGCAGTAAAGAAAAGTTCCTGGCGCCTGCACAAATCTGTTGTCTCTAGGAGCAGATTTCGTGTTTGCTGCTTATGCTGACAATATTCGGACTCTGTGTAATTAAAAATGAGGAAGTGTTGTAACCTTTAACCTGTAATCCACCATCACCACTAAGCTTATGTTTTCGTTGGTGTATAGTGCATTTCCAACGTCTTAAATAATTTTAGTCTAGTGATTTTACATTGCGGCCTGCTAGATTATAAAGCCATCTATTCTGGCAGGTGGTAAAAACGTTTCAGAGAAACATACTGCCTCCGTCTTCGGGGCAAATACCTTACAGAAATTTGGTGAGAGAAAGAAATTTTCATAGGAAATTCAAAACAAAATTTCTGCTTCCTAACTTTCTTAAGCAAAAATGTAGGCTTCTGAAAATACCATACGCTGTGTGTAGGTCCGCGCGGTCGCGGCACTGTATGTTTTCACCTCAATCTTTGAAGCAGGAAACTCAATTTCAGTAATCAGTAGGTAATAATAGCAGGGTGGATGCACAGATTTGCGAAACTGGAGCGATAATTTATGAAAAAGGTAAAGTTCACCCTAGAACAGGCCATTAAGTCCCACACGCGGAGTGGAGGTATGGCTGTACTCTTTCTTTAACCCTGGCACTAGATGGAGATTGGTGGTCAAAGCTACACCCCAGCCGTGAAAGAGATCCTGCACCTATGATGTTTCACGCAACATTCATTTATGCAACATGAACCAACGCATTTTGATTGAACATCTCACACGTTTTTTGAATAAAGGTTGACCAACTAGATGACACTTGCTTTATTATATATTGCTCAACATGTTTCAGACGTTAATACGTCCATCTTCAGGAGCTAGCGAGTACTTGTTGTGTTGTGTAGGC
>Ga0131853_10019337_pt1 | contig 12396 bp, 10 predicted proteins | sample TergutLab28metaG_FD_92764 | JGI IMG/M metagenome (GOLD analysis project Ga0131853, IMG submission 92764) | Labiotermes labralis P1 segment gut microbial communities from Petit-Saut dam, French Guiana - Lab288 P1 (version 2) (version 2) | ecosystem: Host-associated > Arthropoda: Insects >...
CTGGTATCACCTTTGTTTTTACATTCCACACACACACACACACACACACACACTATTTCTGTTGTAAGGTCTTTATATTTTAGATCTTGTCAGCTTCTTTTTTAATCACATTTCTGTCTCCTGAGATTGCAACATCTATTAATACACATGTTCCCTTTTCATTGTCACGGATTATAATGTCTGGTATGTTGTTGGGGATAGTTCTGTCAGTTTCTACTTGTTGATTTCCAAAATATGGTTACCTTGCCTCCTTGACTTGTTTCTACCGATTTTGGCACATGTTCATACCAGTGTTTTTTGTCCAATTGTACCCCTGTTTCCTTGCATATGTTGAAGTGTGGTTGTCCCCAAACTTTATCATGTCTTTTTGTGTACTTGGGCATGCTGATATTATTATTATTAAACAGTGAACTATTTATATTTTAAAATTTCTTGTAGAGTTTATCATTGTGCACCTTGTGAAGTATGCATTGGTTGCTGTTTTCATGTAAGGACTGTCATTTCTGAAGGCAGAAGACAAAATGTCGCATTATTGAACTGTGAAACTGTTTCGTCTGTGCAGGTGATTTCAGCACGGAAGGGTGAATTCGAAACTGGATTTGACAGAGGTGGCCAGACGCGAGAGCATGCCATGTTAGCCAAAACTGCAGGTGTGAAACATTTGGTGGTACTAGTAAACAAAATGGATGACCCAACAGTCGAATGGTCAGAGGCACGCTACAATGAGTGCAGAGATAAAATCATGCCCTATCTTCGCAAGCTAGGCTTCAACCCTCAGAAGGACCTAACCTTCATGCCTTGTTCAGGACTCACGGGTCTTGGCCTTAAGGATCCACTTGACGAAAAGTTATGCCCGTGGTATAGGTAAGTATCTACATTCTGTCTAATGCAGTGCTTTTCTGATTCAGCATTTGACTTCCGAATCTGTGGGCATTGCTGCATCTCAGAACAGTAAACGGTACTACTGCTCCAATCAGCAGTAATTTTTGCCTTGTCAGTTTGGCGTGTTACCCAGGGGCTGCAATGCATCATAAAGTGAAAAAGGAAAGTAAAGTTCACCCCCCAGAACAGTCCATGAACGCCCAGAGGGGGAGAGAGTTATAGCTGTACTCTTCCCTTAACCTCGGCACTAGATGGGGGTGGGTGGTCAATGCCACGCCCCGGCTGCTTTACCCCCAGGAAAGACCTGGTACCCATTGTATAGGAGGCTGGGTGGGCCCCAGAGGCGGTCTAGATGGGTGCGGAAAATCTCGCCCCCACTGGGATTCAATCCCCGGCCCATCCAGCCTGTAGCGAATCACTATACCAACTGAGCTATCCCGGCCCACGCAATGCTTCATAGCTGTCTCATATTTCATATAGGTCTTAGAACAAGCATGACTGCAGCAGATTGCAGTAACAGTTCATAAAAGTAAATTATTACTGGACGTGTCGTCAATGTAACTGGGAACAGTTTGACATGCAGCTAAGGCAAGTTTTGGCAGTATCTATCGTGTATTTGTTTCAGTCATCAGTGGTCAAAGTCAGTTACAGCAGGTGCAGTCCCATTATTTAATAGCCACCACTGCAACATTAGTTACAGTTGCTGCATGTAACCAGCTTCATGCATTCCATTGGCGTGTGCAGAATGTGATGATTCCTTGCCGTTCTCAGGAACTTCTTCCATTCTGCTCTGTTACGTATTTTTTCCTGCCACCCTTCTCCACCAACTATTCATCCAACCTCTCTCACCTCATCTTACCTTCCATTTCTTGGTCTACCTCTCAATCTTGTTGTTCCCAAATTCATATATAATACTCTTTTGGGAATTCTATTTTTTTCCATTCTCTGCACATGCCCAAACCAACGTAATCTATTTAACCTTATTGTCTCTATTATAGTAGGTTTTTAACACTTACATAAATTTCTCTGTTGATTAATATCCTCCAATTTTCTTTTCCATTGTCATATACTGGGCCTAAAATTTTCCTTTCCACTTTCCTTTAAAAAATGTTCAATTGCTTTCTATCTCTCTCTGTTAGTGTCCCAGTTTCTGATGCATGTGTTCAACGTTTTGTCTATTGTTGTGTTCTTTAGTCTTAATTTTAGTTTCTTTGATGCTTTTTTATTTTTAAAAAATTTGCCGTAAAAAAAGTCATTAATGTTCCACTCCAGTGAACTATCTTCCCTTTCTGAAATCTTTAGTTTCTCATTTTAACCTATATTATTCAGTGTAAATTGCAGGCATAGGTCTGTGTACATTTCTCAGTAAATTGGTCTTTTAATTTGTGTTGTCTGTTATCCTGTGTACTGTTTACATTATGTTGAAGATTTAATTCAGTTAATGCGTATGTTTTGTGTCCAGAGGAGATGCGTTTATTCCCTTCATCGATAATCTTCCATCACTGAACCGCAAGATGGGAGGTCCATTTGTAATGCCTGTAGTGGATAAATACAAAGACATGGGAATGGTGGTCATGGGGAAGGTGGAGGCTGGCGAAGCGAAGAAAGGCCAATCATTACTGCTTATGCCTAATAGGGTAAGTGTGTGCTTTGTCAGCAAGTTGAAGGCTAGAAGCAGAAGAACTGATGGAAATTCTTCGGCGTAGAATACGTACAGCGGGCGGAATTGTGCAGCGAAAATTGTAATTTCAGAAACATGAGAATGTATGAATTTTCATTTATCATTATTTTTAAAATCATAATTTTCAGTACGAAAAATTTATATATACTTAAAGTGTTCTACCAGTAACATCCATCTTCTCATATTTGCTGTCCGTCCAGCTGGACCCTGACTATAGCTCTTTCTGCTAGACCAAACACAGTAATCTCCCACCCCCTACCCTTCCACCTAAGCAGGAGAGCAGATCCAGGTTCTGAAATATTATCTAGTTCAAGAAATGATTTAAAAAAAAGGTAAAGTGCACCCTTGTACAGGCACTGAGGCTCTGTACGGGCCGTATGGCCCATAGGGGGAGTAGAGATATAGCTCTACTGTACAGGCACTGAGGCTCTGTACAGGCTGTATGGTCCATAGGGGGAGTAGAGGTATAGCTCTACTGTACAGGCACTGAGGCTCTGTACAGGCCGTATGGCCCATAGGAGGAGTAGGGGTATAGCTCTACTCTTTCTTGACCACTGCACTAGAAGGAGGTGAGGAGTCAGTGTCACGCCCCGGCCACTCTTTACCCCTGGGAAAGACCCGGTACCCATTGTGCAGGAGGCTGGGTGGGCCCCAGGGCCAGTCTGGACAGGTGCGGAAAATCTCGCCCCCCACCGGGATTTGAACCCTGGATCGTCCATCCTATAGCCTAGTCATTATAGCAGCTACATTATCTTGGCTCACAAAGTGTAGATGAGAACTGATACTGATCCTGTAATGAAGTTTTGTTCCTCTTGCTGTTCCACAGACATCCATCTGCTTGCTCCCATTTGTAAGCCCAGATTACTTTTGTAAGTGAGGAAATTTGATTATGACTACTGTTAGGTAGGCAAAATGTTTTTATGTATTGCTGCAGTTTGTAGCAGTACAACAATGAACAGTAGTCCTGCAAATTTTATATAATTGATATGGCATTTGTGTAGGAGTTGTGTGACTTCAGAATTTATTCTTTAGGTTGGTATCATGTTGAACAGTGAAATGGATAACGAGTGAGTGTTTTTTTTTATTACAACCGACAAAATGCGTAATTAATATCACAAAAGTATATATCACAACAGTGTTTCCTTGTATAATTTACACTGCTACATGGTTTGATGGGGGACCACGGTAGCACAGTGGTTAAGGCGCTGTGCTACAAATCAGAAGGTCACTGGTTTGATCCAAGCTGGTGTCATCGGAATTTTTCATTGACTTAATCCTTCCGATCGCACTATGGCCCTGGGGTCGACTCAGCCTCTAACAGAAATGAGTACTAGGAGTATTTCCTGGGGGTAAAAAGCGACCGGTGCGTAAGGCTGACAAACTTACCACCATCCTGGGCCATTGTCACATAATATGGGAATCTTAACTTCCTGGAACCATCTGGGCACCTCAGACCTGTAATGGGACTGATTTACCTTTACATGTTTCGACATTTTTATGTCATCATCAGACGGTTACAAATCTGCTCCTTGCTAAGTTACACAAGTTCCCAGATTGCAGCTGCTGAATTTCATAACATCATTATTATTAAAATGTTAAAATATTATGTTGTGCGTACAATAAAATATAATCCTTTCTTAGTTACTATCTTTCATACAACCAGTTTGTGTCTGTGGCTGAATATACAATCTGCAATAAATATGGATGTTGTTATATGCATGTATAAGTATTATATCGTGGATATATTGAGTATACACAGTGATGGACTCACCTCTTTTAGATGTTGTTACTGTTCTGGTCTGTTGCACACTGAGTCAAGTGGCTTCGGGTTGTGTGACATGTTGTCATTGAGTTGGCCAGAACATATAGTGGGTTGGATTCACGTTTACGTAACAAGTGACTGTTGTTTTTTCAGACTGTGGTGCTCGTAGATCAGATGTGGTCAGATGACGAAGAGGTTACAGCAGTAGGACCTGGTGAAAATGTGAAGATCAAACTAAAAGGAATCGAGGAAGATGATGTTTCGCCAGGTTTCGTGCTTTGCGATAATGCCAATCCTATTAAGACTGGGCGAGTGTTTGATGCTCAGGTAAGAGAATCTGCGGGAAGAATTCTAATAATACATAAATATTTACTTTTGATGTTTGTGTGACCATGCATCATTGATACAATAATATAAACAGCCAATTAGATGCAACAATAATACTTTTATTAATAAATTCAATCAGCTCATCATGTTTCGGGCGATAATTTTGCCCATCCTCAGGTGCACTAGACTGTGTTTACAACTTGTGGTATAAAGCACCGACGATGCTGCCTGCTGGTGAGCATCTCATCCTGGTCACCAGCAGGCAGCATCATCAGTGCATTATACCACAAGCTGTAAACACAGTCTAGTGCTCCTGAGGATGGGCTAAATTATCGCCCAAAACATGTTGAGCTGTTTGATATTATTAATAAAATTATTGTTGTTCCATCTAGTTGGCTGTTTATATTATTGTAAAAATATTTACTGTTGGTTTCATGTTGGAACAGTAATTCGCTTTTGTTTAAACATTATTTCCTCTGTATTGCACTGTTTTATTGGCACATAGAATCGTTATATAGCTGGCCATAGATTGCAATATAGTAATGGCACTGTGTTCCAGCTGGTTGTACCTTGCATTACTGTAGTGGCGTGTTTCATCTGGCCATACATTGTGCTACTGTACCACCACATGTGCCTTCAAGCTGTTCAAACTAAATTGCACATTGCATTTTTTAGCGTGTTTGCCTTGTGTGAAAAACTCTGTCATGTCACATCTGTGAATCCCCCTGTCCGATGGTATAACTCCACTCCCATTGCACAGATTTTCATGAAATATTGCAGACATTTATTAAAATCTGTTAAGAAAATTCAGGTTTGGTTAAAATCAGAGGAATACAGGGTTATTCGAAATAATTGTCAGGGCTTTAACAACTTGTCAAAACGCAATACACCTGAGATAGGAGTATTTGTGTTTTGTTATATAATAGAACAACACCCCACGTGTTTGTTACATACCTCACAGATGCTCTATATGTCCACCCTTTGTGATTCTACAAACATCAACATGATAATCGAGTTAGTTCCAAACTGTTTGTAGCACGTCAGCGTTGATGGTTTCAATGGTGGTTCTGACTCGTACCTTCAGTTCCAGGATAACTTGCGGGAAGAAAAGGAACATAAACCTGATCCTTGATGTAACCCCACAGAAAGATATCACGTGGCGTTGCATCTGGGGTGTATTGTGTATGACCCCGACAATCATTTTTAATAACCCTGTATATCATGTGCTTTACACGAAGACTCAGCCGCACTTATGATAAAGTGTCACCGAATTTTTCCTGGATGGAGAGAAATTTTTGATAAAAGTTGTAGGGAAAATAAAAACACACATTTCATGTCAGAAAAACAGCGCATGTACAAGAGAGTTACCAAAAATATGGCAGAACCAGAAGGAACGTAGGTCTATGAAGTCAGTCATCCCCGTTGTGTGTGTGAAATTTGGAAAACTGTATGTAGTCAAACACAACTGTGTCACATGAGATGTATTTAATGACTATATAATGGACAACTACATGTTTCGGCCTGTACTGGCCATCTTCAGGTTGTCTTAGGGGAATTTAAGATCTTACTGTAAGCATGCACATGCACGTGGTGTAGAGATCTCTACATACGGACCTTATTGTGTTGGTTTTATTAGATTCCTGTTTTTGTTGTTGTTTTTGCTAATATGGGTCATATGTAGAGATCTCTACACCACGTGCGCGTGCATGCTTATAGTAAGATCTTAAGTTCCCCTAAGACAGCCTGAAGATGGCCTGTACAGGCCGAAACATGTAGTTGTCCATTATATAGTCATTAAATACACCTCATATGACACAGTTGTGTTTGACTACATACAATTTTCCAAGGAACGTAGGTGATTGAATATAACGCGATGCAAAGACATGATTTGCGAGTGTCGCCACAAAAATGCAACAGAATGTTTTATATTTCCGACAGCGATATATACATCAGCAATTAACAAGAGAATTAATTATTGCAGTTCTATGCCATTGCTTTTAATATTCATGTTTTGTTTGGTACAAAAGTTACCCTGTATTTCTAAGGGGAATTTTTGGGTGGGGTGAGTGGTGTTAGTGATGCTTCCCCCACAACCTCTCCTATCTTTGTCAACCCCACCTTCTTGTGGTGTGCCCATTTTACACAAATGAGGCTCAGACATTAAGACATTGATAACGTTTGACGTTTTCCATCCCGAAGTGTTATAACATATAAATACAACATGTCAGTCAATAACACAACACTTTATTTATATACAAAAATAGTATATTTTGTCAGGGCGACATGTTTCGACCTTATAAGGTCATCCTCAGGCCCTCCACCTCTTGGATCTGTCTTCTTGGAGGGCCTGAGGATGACCTTATAAGGTTGAAACATGTTGCCCTGACAAACTATACTACTTTTGTATATAAATAAAACGTGTTATGGACTGACATGTATTTATACATTGATAACATCCCTGGTGATCACTCTTAATAAATATGTATCTTAAATAAAGGGAACACATTAAGTAGAATATTTTGTGTGCGTTCAAGACCCAGAAAAGAATTAAGACAGAATGAAGTGGGTACATCGGGATGCAAATACCTGAATGCACAATACAGGTATGCACCGCATAACGACGTTTCGGTCAATGACAGACCACATATATGAAGGTGGTCCCGTAATGTTATAATATAACATTATAATACTTACCATTGTGTTACAATTGCCTACAGTATTCAGTACAGTAACATGCTGTACAGGTTTGTAGCCTAGCAGCAATAGGTTATACCATATAGCCTAGGTGTGTAGTAGGCTATACTATCTAGGGTTGTGTAAGTACATTCTGTGATGTTTGCAAGACAACAAAACCGCAGAACGACGCATTGCTCAGACTGTATCCCTGTCGTTAAGCAACACATATCTGTACTATAATATTACATATACATGTTTAGCCTCGTTTCTGTATTTAGTACTCTTACTCCAGTGTTACGATCTGGCATTCATGTGATACAGTATCAGGCAGTTATAACCCATTCTGCCACACCACAATATATTTATGTAATAGGGGTGTAAATTTCTATTGTTTTCTGTATTATGTTACTGTATACCTTGTATCTGGGGACTGCGGTAGCACAGTGATTAAGGTGCTGTGCTACAAATCGGAAGGTCGCTGGTTTGATCCCAGCTGGTGTCATTGGAATTTTTCATTGGCACAAAATTCCTTCCGATCGCAATATGGCTCTGGGGTCGACTCAGCCTCTAACAGAAATGAGTAACAGGAGCATTTCCTGGGTCGGTTCATAAGGCTAACAACCTTACCACCTCCTGTGCCGCTGTCATGAAATCTGGGAACCTTAACTACCTGGAACCCTCTGGGCCACTCAAGGCCTGTAACGGGACTGATTTACCTTTATACCTTGTATCTGGTTGTTGATGTTGCAAGGGGATCTGTTATCTCCATGTACCATCATCTGGTATGTGGTTGGAAAATTGTTCACCTTTCGTTACTGAAAAGTTGAATTCAGAGTTTGAGATATCTGATGTGCATTTTTAGGTTCGTTCGCAAAATTGCGAAGAGCGGCAAATTCGTCATGTCTGGCCTTCTGTTCGTTTGTATGGAGAGACTCGTTTTCCACTGGATGGCTGTTCATGTAATTTGGTGTTTGAGTATTTATTTCACAAATCTGTCGAGAAAAGTCAGGTTTCATTAAAATCGGATAAGAATAACAAACGGGAACTTCGCTTGAAGACCAGTATACGTTTTTGATTATATCTCACTCTCTTCCTCTTACAATCAGAAGGGTTTCAGACAAATGTTGTAGAGAAAGTCAAAACACAAATATTATGTTCAATAAATTTCTTTTTTTGAAAATCATGTCATTTATAAAATGATGTGGAAAAATATTCTATTGCCCGGCAGGCCACAATTGACAGTATGGCACGTGCACGTTGCGTGTCGAGTAACTAAGGCTACAGACACACTCTGGATTGCTTTTCCATGGCAATATTCAATAAATTTCTTTTTTTTTAAATCATGCCATTTATTAGATGATGTGGAAAAATATTCTATTGCCCAGCAAGCCACACAGTATGGCACGTGCATGTTGTATGTCAAGTAACTAAGGCTACAGACACACTCTGGATTGCTTTTCCACGGCAATGTTCAATAAATTTCTTTTTTTTTTAAATCATGCCATTTATTAGATGATGTGGAAAAATATTCTATTGCCTGGCAGGCCACAGATGACAGTATGGCACGTGCGCGTTGCGTGTCGAGTAACTAAGGCTACAGACACACACTCATGATTGCTTTTCCGTAACAATGTTCAAAAACTTTCTTTTTTTGAAAATTGTGCCATTTATTAGATGATGTGAAAAAATATTCTATTGCCTGGCAGGCCACAGATGACAGTATGGCACGTGCGCATTGCGTGTCGAGTAACTAAGGCTACAGACGCACTCCGGATTGCTTTTCCATGGCAATGTTCAATAAATTTCTTTTTTTGAAAATCATGCCATTTATCAGATGATGTGGAAAAATACTCTATTGCCCGGCAGGCCACAGATGACAATATGGCACGTGCGCGTTGCGTGCCGAGTAACTAAGGCTACAGACACACACTCATGATTGCTTTTCCGTAACAATTTTCAAAAACTTTCTTTTTTTGAAAATTGTGCCATTTATTAGATGATATGGAAAGATATTCTATTGCCCGGCAGGCCACAGATGACAGTATGGCACGTGCGCATTGCGTGCCAAGTAACTAAGGCTACAGACACACACTCCGGATTGCTTTTCCACGGCAATGTTCAATAACTTTCTTTTTTTGAAAATTGTGCCATTTATCAGATGATGTGAAAAAATATTCTATTGCCCGGCAGGCCACAGATGACAGTATGGCACATGCGTATTGCGTGTCGAGTAACTAGGGCTACAGACACACACTCAGGATTGCTTTTCTGTGGCAACAATGTTTATATTATATGTACATTACGTGTCCTGTCGTTCACTAATTCTACCTGCCCACAAGCTGTATTTATTATATGCCTTGGTATTGGCAGCTATTGTAACTGTTCTTTTGTTTGTCTGTTCTGTCAGGTTGTGATTCTGGAACATAAGAGCATAATCTGCGCTGGTTATTCAGCTGTGATGCACATCCACTGTGCAGCTGAGGAAGTGACAGTCAAAGTAAGTATTCTCCCTACAGCAGGTATTGTCGTGGCGTTCCTCTGTCCGTTGAGGAAATCTACACATCTCCAAAAATCGCCCTTCTTTCCATTACAATCTTCAGACTCTTGATCATCATAACAGTTCAAGCTTAGGTCCTTAACCTTTATCTGACTGGATTGGTAATTAAATTGTAATGTGTTTTTATGAAAAATATGTTATTTGAACAGGAAAATGTAAAATTATGAAATAAATTAGCATTTTGTGGGAAATAAAACAGAGATTATGCACCATGTCTTAAAATTACAGTGTATTTCCTTTTCGCCTAAAATATAGAAAATTAATTTTAGGGTGGGGCATGCAGTGGTGCAGTTGGTTGAGGCACTGCGCTACACACTGGAATGTCATGGGTTCGATTCCCGATGGCGACAGTGGAATTTTTCATCGACATAATCCTTCCGGCCACACTGTGGCCCTGGAGTTGACTCAGTCTCTAACAGAAATGAGTACCAGGAATATTTCCTGGGAGGGGGTAAAGGTGGCCGTTGCGTAGGGCTAACAACCTTACCACCTTCATGTGCCGAATGTCTTGAAATCTGGGAGCCTCAACCTCCTGGAACGCCCTGTGCCTGTTCAGGCCTGTAATGAGATTGCTTTACCCTTTTTTTTTTTTTTTTTCCTTTGACTTATATGAATTTTAATGCTTTTTCTTTTACATGTGCTCGCGTGTGAGTGCCAGTCTTCTATGGTTATTACTCCTGTTCTTCCTGTGGTGCTGCAGCCTGTTCCAGACCTTAATCCACCTTCCATCGATTCTTACCAAGTTGGTTCTGACCCCTGACCTGCCCAGAAATGGAGACCCTGCCACACCTGTGCTGTTGCCAGTATATCTTGTCATGTAATTACAGTATGTAGTAACCTTCCCCTTTGTAACAGAATGGCTGTAACATGTTGAACTGGAGCTGGGAATTGATGATGGATGTTTCAGGCCTTAATCTGCCTGGTAGATAAGAAGACTGGTGACAAGTCGAAGACAAGACCTCGTTTTGTGAAGCAAGACCAAGTAGCGATCATGAGGGTGGAATGTGCAGGCGTGATCTGTATGGAACAATTTAAATTATTTCCACAGATGGGAAGATTCACGCTTAGAGATGAAGGTAATTCATTACACTGTGGGCAGCATTTAGTTCGGTTTGAGTCAAGTCTGCTGGGATGTGATTCTGTGTCTCTGGGTGAGTATGGATATGCGTCGCTTAACAATGGGGATGCATTCTGATAAATGCGTCGTAGGCGATTTCGTCATTGTGCTAACATGTACCTACACAAACCTAGATAGTATAGCCTACAACACACCTAGGCTATATGGTATAGCCTATTGCTCCCAGACTACAAACCTGTACAGCATGTTACTGTACTGAATACTGTAGGCAGTTGTAACACAATGGTAAATATAATAATATAATATTGTATCATAATATTATGGGACCTCCGTTGCATATGCAGTCCGTCATTGACCAAAACATTATTACACGGCACATACCTGTATTTCCAATATTTTGAAGGACTGCATTACCTTTACCCCCAGGGAGTAGTGGTTCACAAAGAACAGCCATGTGGAAAGAAAGGGTGTATGATGCTGGTGTCAGTGATCAGGGTGGAGAAATGACGGATTGAGTGGTAAGCCAGTGGTGATGCCTTGCACGGGGTCATAGTGTAACAGCTGGGGTGGCTGTTACATTAGGCTACACAGATGAACCAAAGAATATTGATGGGGCTGCTAACAGGACACTCTCACTTAAACAGACATTTGAAACAGCCTTGCTTGTTCTTTGTGATTGTTATTAGGTACTGGCCATGTTACGATTGAGGCACTTTGGTTAGCATTTTATGAAACCGGGTGACTCTGATGACATATCGATCAGCAGGATACTGCACTTCATGCAGAGTGTCAAGGCTGCTGAGTTTGTGAGCACAAGAGCTGCACAAAAAACCAAAAATGGTCTAAGTCACTGTGATACCAACCCTTATGTTATTATGAGATAGCGCTCAGACACCCCACACTCAGCAGGACTCCCCTAGGCCATTCACTGGCCCATCACAGAGACCTCTACCTGACAACACGCAACGCTTACAAGAAAGAGACATCCATGTCCCCAGCGGGACTCAAACCCACAATCCAAGCAGCAAGTGGCCACAGACCAAAGTCTCAGATTGGCTTTCTCTTCTATTTTATGTAATGGCTATAACTAAAAAAAATACATAATTTTATAGTCCAGCACAACTTTATTATGTAAAATGTAATTAATAACAGGAACATAGTAACAACAATGCTTCTGCTTTCATGAACCCATCTTCAGGCTGTAACTTGTAAGTGGTTTTTATATACAGTTGACAACGCCTTAAAATACAAGATCTCATTGACTTTTCTTGATTAATGTATATATATTTATCCCCCCCCCCCCCCCCCCCCCCCCCCCCCCCCCCCCCCCCCCCCCCCCCCCCCCCCCCCCCCCCCGCCCCCCCGCACCCCCCCCCCACCACCCCCCCCCCCCGCTGCCTCCTCGCCCACAAAGAACCCCCCTACATAGAGAA
>Ga0131853_10019339_pt1 | contig 12395 bp, 8 predicted proteins | sample TergutLab28metaG_FD_92764 | JGI IMG/M metagenome (GOLD analysis project Ga0131853, IMG submission 92764) | Labiotermes labralis P1 segment gut microbial communities from Petit-Saut dam, French Guiana - Lab288 P1 (version 2) (version 2) | ecosystem: Host-associated > Arthropoda: Insects >...
AGGCATGCAACTCGTGTTGCGACATTTTGAATAAAGGAACATAGGGTTCTAGAAGTTTTCACCATAAGGGTGTTATTTTCAGTGTTTCAGTTTTGTAGCGTCAGAGGTGTTTCACTATAAGGGTGTGTTAATGAATAAAAGGTTCTAAACAGTGCTTGCCACAAGGTTGTGTGTTTGTGAGTGCATTGGAACACTCTACGATTAAATAATTACTGTAAAGGATTGTGCAATGCTGAAGAAATTAAGTGCATTAGTGACGCAGTATGTAACTAGTAATTTTCTGAAGCTATTAAGTGTAATTAAGTGTTGTTTAATAGCGATTACTAATAATAAAGTGTTTTTTATTCTGTCATATATCGGAACAGATTGTTCAACATACTTGTGTTCGAACCAGAGCGAACACCATGAATGCGCAAATATGGGGAAAGTAAAACAACTCAAATTAGGATGGCAACTGTACTGCACGTCACTTCTGGTTCGGGACTTAAACCTCAATGGATGGTGCGGGGAGTGTGACGACCCTTACAAAAATCTAAGAAAATGCAACATGTCAGACCAACTGTATGAATGATTGTATTACTAGTTGTAATGGATGGATGTATTACTGAATTAATGCAATGGTATGTTCTACAGTGCAAACATATCTCACTCACTCTGAGGGCCATATAAAAGAGAAAAGCAGACCTCATGCAGCCCACAGGTTGTGTATAGAATTTTCTTTCAATAAAAGACTTAGCATTACACAGCAATGGCATCTCTTCTCCACATGCAGCAGCAATGTCATTTGTTGAAAAGCACAGAGTCCTGTGTTTAAGGAAATCTCTGTAATACAATGAGTTAATACCATCATCAGGCTTTGATGTTTAATGTTCACATCACTTACCATACACAGGTGTCTTTCCTGGCAGTACTACTACTACTAGCTGGAGTGATGTAAACGAGGACTTGAGGTAGCGAAACATTGGCTCCACCTGATCCGGACCCGTAGCATACTTGCCTATCAAACAATATAACATTATGTATCTCACACTTCACTAGGAATATCAAGATGTAACTCTTAAGATAACAGCATCTCAAGGAAAGCAGCAGTTCTCAAACATTTTTGACCATGGTTCAAAATAATAAATCATAGTGGCACTGTCAATCAAAGAGTACCAGTTTCTACTCAGTGCCCCAGCAAATCACTTACAATTTACAGCATAATATATCAAGTCCAGTGTAGTCTGCAAGAGACTAAAATTTAAATGGCAGCCTATTACTTTGTACAGTCTTGGCTCAGAACTTTACTGGATGTTTGGTTTTCTAAGCACCATACTGTGTGTCACTAAAGTCAGTGTTCAGCATCACAGAGTTCACATTAACATTTAGATAAAATTCTAACACAATTGTTCAGCAGCTTCCTATTTTGTTTCCCTAATAAAACCAGACACCTGAATACAGCAAGCCTCAAGGTTGATTCTGGGAGTTCATGACCCAACATAAAGCTTTTCTGCCAAGTGGAGAATCCCTTCACAACCACCATCTGGTTACTTTACACCGCACAAAGAATACATATTTTTCCAAGACCTTATACTAATGTGTCACTTCAGAACACTAAAGTGAAGTTAGTTCTGTTCCCACCTCAAAAATGGTAAAATGGTCCTGAATTTAAAATGGTCAGCACAACAGACAGCACAGTTATGTCATAAGTTTACTTTTTTTCTTTAACAAGTAGCATAATAAAAACCAGACTTCAACTACACCATGGCAGATATATACATATCCAAACTACATAGGTTAAAGAAGTTCTTAACTGTGGCCACAAACAGAAAGTTTAACAGACCATGGTAGATGGTGACACTGAAAAAATCTGTATGCTCACTATTCATGAGATGTTTACTTACAAAAACATGGCTGTCCAATTATAGGCATCCCTGCATCATTACTGATCTTCTGTAGCTGCTGTGTGAAGTTCCTTTAACAAATATAGCAACCAAACTGAATTATATACTTGCAGTTACACCCAATACAGTAATTACTAATCAAAGTGTCCTCTCTTTTGCACACTACATATGTGCATAAACGCAGTTTAATTACTGTTTTGAGAGAATCCAGGAGGAGCTTCTCAATTAAAATAAAATTCAAATTCCTCAACATCAGAAATGATGACTGCTAATTAAGATTCAGCTATCCAGTTAGTCTGTCCATCTCCTTCAAATAACCTGTAACTTTCTGTAAGTACTGTATACTAAATAAATAGTATACACGATGTTATAAAGTCATATACGCCTGTTTAAAGCATCTTCTATACAACCAAAATGACATAAGGGCCACATCACCACTATGAACGCAAAGCATCTGTTCACAAAAGCAATACCAAATTCCAACCACAGAATTTAAAGAAAAAAGTATCTGTGATTTCCACATCTGAGCTTCGGACAGCATTTTCCAGAAATGTTAACTTCAAGCCAGTATGGAAATGGGATTCAGTCTTTTACCCAATTGTTATTGTTCCTGATATAGGGAATGTAACTGCTGTAAATGCATAAGATGGTAAGGTTATCAACTGCCACTGGCAAACAGGTAGAACTTTTGCAGAACTTACTTAAAAACACTATCCTGTCACTAAGGTCTAACCAGAATGTCACCATTCAACATACGTGGTCAGGTGAACTCAAGTATTCACATTATACCTTTGGCACAAGTGCACAGTACAGTTAGTCAACCACATTTTTTAAACTGACAGCATTATCCAAGTTAAAAGATGTGGCCACCAGCCCCGTGATAGTGTGATACATAATATTTCCTATTCATGAACAGGGACCTCTCTATTCTGGAATTACAAAATTGCTATTAGCACTATAGAACTGGAAGTATTATAGAAATATAATTATAATGAATTAAAAAAAAAACAGAATAATCATTATACATACTAGGCAATGGCCTAGATGATCTAAGAAAACCTGGCAGAGAGGCAAGAGATTTTTTTCTCTTCTCCAAAACTTACCGATCAGGTCTGAGACCCATCCAGCCTCCTATTCAGTGTGTACTTGAAGCTCTTGCATGAACATAGCTGTGGTGTCAGGAAGACAACTCACCACCTAGTGCTGATATTAAGAATGAGTGGATACATACCTCCACACCACGAGCATGCATACATGGCATGCACGTGGTGAACCCCCCCCCCCTCCCTTTGTGTAATTATTACACAAAAAAAAGTAGAGCGTGGGACTGATACACCTATGTTCAGTTATCTCAGAACACTGAACTTCCTGAGTGGGAATCATCTATAGTATTATGAAATTGCTAGTTACATGTACTTCTGATGTTCAATACACCAAAGAGTTAATTACCTAAAAATCCCTACCACTAATGAGGAATTATCAATTATTTTCACTTGGAAATGTGTCTTCAGTACATGAAGTGAAAGGAAGCACAATTCATTTATGACAGATTTGTCAACATTACAAAGCAATCGAGAGCCAAAACAGATATTGCAACACCCAGCTCTGTATTTGATTTCAAACAGCCATTGGCCCAACACTGGTTAACCAACAAATCATACATAGATTCCTGGCAAGGGACTTTTTAAATCTCCAAAGCGTTCCACACTGGCACCTGGAACCATTTACTCTCTTAAAAAACAGGTATCAGGCACTCTTTTCCCTGAGGTAAGGCAGCTGGGTCATCTGCAGCCAGTGCCAAGGTGAAGACTTCATGGAGCTGCCTTCATGGCATACACAGGTACTTTTACCTTTACCTAAACCTCCATCTGACATGCAAACACAGAGCCACAGAAGTTCTGTTGTGTTCAGGGTATCTTCCACAAATATTAAACTTACTACTACAAGTTGGCAGATTATAACAGAGAACTGAACCAGTGTGAAACTTAATCAGCTAGACCATGTAAAGCACAAACACAACACTGCAATGCATAAATGATAAACACTACAGTAACAACGCTCACAAAATCACGTCCCTTTCATAGAAACATAAAAAAATTACACTTTATCTGGCTCACCTAAGTGCATCTTCTCTAACAGTTCTCTGAGGGGCAAAACATGCAATGGCCCACACACGGATTTCTACCCCCGTGAAGAACTGCTTCCCCCTCATGTCCCACACGCCTGCGTTTGGCATAGCCTGCTGCTTCGTCTGTGCACAGCAACAATACAATTACTGACATTTCAAATATGTTTGCAATGTTTAAATCAGAGGTTTACAAATCCTAAATTGTTTCTGGAGGAGGAAACATATAGTAAAAATGGGTACACACAAATGTAACATTTCATTTCACACTTTTCAGCATGAATGCAAACAGCATGACATAAACCCTATTTTGCAATGATTATGAAGAAAAGTGAACAATACAATAAGAAAGGAGAGTCAGTACAGTGGGGAAGAGCCATTACCAGAACAGAAATCACATGCAATACTTTCACTGGTTTCAAAATATTATAGTAAGCAACATCTTTGTTCACGTCCCTTTTTTGAGGTGCTTGACTATATATGGCCACTAACTAGCAAGTGGTATGACTGCACCTTGAGGATGCAAAGCCCCCTGCAGAGTACAGCAGGCCCACAATATGAACCATTCTGCATTACTTGGTTTAAAAGCATTCAGGCCAACAAGTGATATGTGCTGTGGTGTTAACCAGCTGTTTTGCTTTTCAAGTCTTTTGAGTAAGGCATGGTGAACAAGACACATACCTGTGTCACAGCCTATTTTTAGCAGCCATTTAAAGTTTTTAGAAGGTAGTACAAAGAATCAAAACCATGTGGACTACAGGAGGAAGGGTCCCTCTTAAAACACTGAGAACTCAGGCACAGAATAAAGCATGAAATATAAAAGCCACACTGCAAAGGAGCACATCACACACGAGAAGCATGTGAAGCAGCTATGTGTGTGCTGGCACCAAGGTCCACATAGCACAGAACAAAAAATTAGTTTATTGATTTGAACACACCAGACTACTTCATAATTAATTCACTGAGTAAATAAAAATATGTGAAAGTGAAGTATCCAATAAAAATTCATCTTCCATGATGTTAGGTCACATCAGACGTTAAACAAAACAATGTTTCAGAGGAAATAGGCAGCCCCCATCTTTAGGGCCTATAAGCCCAACAAGAGTGTATATTAAATGTTAACATAAAAGCATTACTCTCTCAAACAACCAATTGCTGGAAAGCACAACGCCATGTGTTCATCTCTTTGATGCTGCTCTATCAATATCAACCCATATTTTTATTAAGTAATAATACAGTAATTTATTCAGTCAATAACACAACATATATTGGTTATCAATATTAAAAATTCAGCGACATGTTTCAGTTCACTGAACAATCATCAGGCCAAATACAAAACATAGTATTGGTACATTCAGCGAGTGCGCACACTATGGGATCCCACACTGTTCACAAATTATATTGACATTACAGATATGTTTAATTCTGTTAGCTGATGTATTTAAAATATATATATATACAACTCTTGTCAGTACGTCTTTGTTAAAATATTTAAAATGCTGGATTACATATGTATTACAAGTATAACAAGCTCTTGTCAGATAGGGTTGTTTATAGTTGCAGCTAATATCATCACTTGGTCGTAGTTTAAGTTGTAGAGATCTGTTAGCAAGGATCTTCTTGCAGTTCTATGAAAGGCCACATTCTGAGTTATATATCACACACTAATGTAATTTATGGTGATTGTTTCATCACAAGTTCTTTTTACGTCCTATGGAAGACTGAGTTATGAGTTGTATAACTTATGTAGTAGGGTCCAAAAGTTTCCAGCCTGACATAAAAAAGCCGCGCCAAATGAAAAATGCTGCGAGGGATATATAACACCATTTTGGTGAGGTTAATGTATCAGTTTCAAGTGACTACGTGCTCCAGTATGCTGGAGGCACTCATGCTAGTAGGACGTGTTGCACTGAGTTACTGCAATGTCGAAAGTTGAGTACCGCACAGTAATCAAATTCCTCAGTAAAGAGGGGCTTGCGCCAGCTGCTATCAAATAACACTTGGATGGCATGTACGGTTTCATATTCCATAATAAAGGAACAGGTTAAACAGTTTCGCCTCGGGACAGAGAGCATCGAAGATGAGCCTTGTGGAGGTCAGCCCGAGGAGGTGGTGACCGAAGAAAACATCAAGCGTATCGAAGAGGAACTAATGAGTGACAGGCGGCTAAAGCTTAAGGAAATTTCAGTAAGACTGGAAATTCCTAAAATCACCGTCATTCAGATCATCCATGAACATCTTCACATGAAGAAAGTCAGTGCAAGATGGGTGCCCAGACTGCTTTCTTCAATTCAGAAGGAGCACCGTTTGACATGTTGTCAGAAGATTTTGGAGCTTTGCTGTGACAATCAGAAGCAAGTATTGGAATCAACTGTCACAGGGGATGAAACCATGGTCCTTTATTACGATCCTTTATCAAAAAGGGAAACCCAGCGAAGCACCGCCGAGAAAGGCCAAGGTCACTTAGTCCACCAAGAAGATCAAGGCAACGATCATCTGGGAGTGCAGAGGAATTTTGATTGATTGATTTCAAAGAAAGAAACATCACTGTGAACGCAGAGTATTATGCTTCACCCCTGCACAAACTGAGCGATGCTATCAAGGAGAAGAGGCAAGACATGTTCAGCTGTGGAGTTGGTCTGCTCCACGACAACGCTCCTGTCCACACGGTGGCTGTTGCCAAGGCTGCAGTAAAGGAATGTGGCTTCAAGGAGATCGAGCACCCACCCTACAGCCTAAACCTGGCACCCTGTGATTATTACCTCTTCAGGGTAGGAAATTTGATAATGATGAGGAGGTCAAAACTGCTGTGATGGAACATTTTGCAGATAAAGAATCAGAGTACTTTTTGAAGGGTAAAGAGTTACTAATTCACAGATGTGAAAAGTGTGTTGAAATAAAGGGAGACCATATTGAAAAAAAGCAAATTTGTTTTATTTCTGTCACCTTAAAAAGTTGGTCACGACGGAAACTTTTGGACCCTACCACGTATGTCTTCCAGCTCTTATCAGCACTATTTTCGAATATTATGGATACAATTAAAACTATGAAGGTTTTGTATATTCAAACTCTGCGTCAGTTTTATGGGATGACTGTAACCGTGTGACTGTGACTGTAACTCGTGAGTCACGAGTTCCGATCACATGCAGATGCACACAAGCAACTGTCCTGCAAATTCAAATCAACCTTCGATATGGTACGCACAACTGGACGTCTGTCAATACACGGTTACAGTCATCCCATAAAACTGACGCAGAGTTTGAACATAAAAAACCTTCACAGTTTTAACTGTATCCATAATATTAGAAAATAGTGCTAATAAGAGCCGGAAGACATGTTTATACAACTCAGAACTCAGTCTTCCACAGGATGTAAAAAGAAGAAGAAGACTTGTGATGAAACAATCTCCATAAATTACATTAGCGTGTGATACACAACTCAAAACGTGGCCTTTCATACAATGGCAAGAAGATCCTTGCTAACATATCTCTACAACTTAAACTACGACCAACGAGTGATGATATTAGCTGCAATCATAAACAAGCACATGTGACAAGAGCTTATTATACTCATAATACATGTCATCTAGCATTTTAAATATTTTAACAGACATATTGACAAGAGTTTTTTACACAAACACGTGTGTGCGTGTGTATTTTTGAAATACATCGGCTAACTGAATTAAAAATGATCTGTAATGTCAATATAATTTGTAAACAGTATGGGATCCCATAGCATGCACACTCGCTGAATGTACCAGTACTGTTTTTTGTATTTGGCCTGATGATGGTTCAGTGAACTGAAACATGTCACTGAATTTTTAATAGTGATTACCAATATATGTTGTGTTATTGACTGAATAAATTATTGTATTATTGCAAAACACAACTGGATGGCTCATATCAAAGTTTATTAAGTAATTTAAAGTACACACTGCTCTCATGTACACTGTGTCAAGTAATACAAACTGAGACCTCAATTATTTTTAACAACTTCAGTTTTAACAAGTATTTTTGGCATTACTTTCCTCCTGCGTAAGAGAACGTCCAACACTGATGCTGCCATCCTTAGCAGTGTGGTTGAGTCATGTTCTTTATGGGAAACCACCTACTCAGACTACCTTAATCTTAAGGCATAACATACAGCATGATTCAAAAAGATGGGCTCAATTTCATACATCTATATTTCCTGAACTATACATGGTATGTGAATGATCTACATAACAATTGAAAGAGAAGGTCCTAAATTTTCAAATACCAGCGCACAGCTGCATCAGTTGAGAGCAAAATGGCTACTATGCAACACAAGATATTTTGAGTTCGTGAGTTCATTAAAACTGAGTCGGTGACTGCTGTGCAGTGTGCGTTTTGTCTTCGTTTCAACATTTGAGCAAATAGGCTGTCTGTGTAAAGGCAAAAGCTCCAGCCGACCATGTGTATCAGAGGAGAACATGAGACGAACTCAAGAGAGTTTTCAGCGTAACCCACGCAAGTCAACCCACAGAGCAAGCAGAGAACTCGGAATAGCACAATCAACTGTCTGGCATGTGTTGAGGAGCTGTTTACTGTTCAATTGAGTCCATATTTTTTAATCACCCTGCACTATGTAATCACCAGTGACTGTTTTGGTATATATCCACACCCACTTAATAATGTTCTATTTTGAAGAATCATCAACAAAGGCAAAAGGATTTCCATGGTTTCTGGGAGCAATGCTTTCAACCTCCCATGCACCTTTTCAATACATGCCTCACAATGGCAGTGACACCCCTTCAAAGGGCAGTCACTGTATATACCACCTGCCTTAATAAAAAACACTAAACCACAACAGTGTGTGTGTGTGTGTGTGTGTGTGTGTGTGTGTGTGAGAGAGAGAGAGAGAGAGAGAGAGAGAGAGAGCAAGGATTTTGTATGAGTCTACGAATGAACAGTAATTATTGTACGGATGACAATAATATTTTACATAAAAACTAACATGTCCAAAATTCTGGCAGTTTGTTACATGGCACATGTGTCTCAAAGACTGCATAAAAATTAAATTTAACCTTCGAATTTACTTAAACTAAATCAAACCCAATTACACGAAAATTTAGTTCAAATACACAAATTATTCCTCTCCTCTAATTGCATCACATTCACTGGCACAAAGTTCTGTCTATTTATTGGCACTACAACTACTACTACTAACTACTAAATCTTCATCTTCTTCTTCTTATTATTATTCTTATTCTCTTCCTTCTCCTTCTTCTTCCTCTTCTTTTCTTCTTCTTCTTCTTCTTCTTCTTCTTCTCCTCCTCCTTCTCCAGCATCCCTCATTTGTATGCACTGGCATACGATTACTAAAACACATTGGATGATGACATAATGACACTATTTGATGCTGTTCTTGTCAACACACTTACAACTGGCCTGGATTTGGTAGCTTCACTTCCATCATTTATCACCTGTCTCATACAAAATAATGTTACATTTGCTCATAAAAACACTCTCCATTCTCACTGTCATTATTACAGGGAGTTACTTTTCACAACCTTGCCTGTGAAGAATCAAGAGCACAGCTTATATTCACATAAATACAATAATTCCCCACACAGAAACAACTAGCTGGTCTTTGCAATGCAGATGTAATTTTCTGTTCGGTAGGAAATAAATTATGTGTATTAAAGAAATTTCAGAATTCAAAGTATTAAGAGAGTTTTAAGTATGTGAAGAGACAGACCTACAAGCCATACTTCCATTTTTTAAATTCAACCACCGAATAAAAGTATGACCAACACACACATAAATACAGTAGAATCCATAACTTCTATGCAACTAAACACAAAAGCCATCACTGAACAGACTCCTAAACTAGTACACATTTCACAGCCCATCTCACCAAGAAATATTTTAACATTATGCTCCAATTTTCCATCTTTGTATTACTATTAGCTGCTTATGAGCATATGTACACACCAAACTTACAGCTCCAGCTTTTCATCACACTATCTCAATTGCCTACCATAATAATAAAAGAAAACTGAACAAATCCTTTCCTTTTCAATTAAAAGGCCTCTGGCATTACAATTTTCCCACAAGCACATTGTAGCAAACCTTCCACCAACTTTACTGCCCTGTTATTACAGCATGATCTTTGTGATCATAAAATCTCTCTTCTGATACTTCATATATATGAGGTTTGTTCAAAAAGTATCTGGACTGACCACAGTACATGAAGCAGATAAGGCTTACGGGGTTTTAACTAACTGTCTTCAAATAGTTCTCTTCTGCAGCTACACACTTCGCCCAACGTTTCTGCCACTGTTGGAAACATTTTGCGAACTCCTCTTTCGGGATGTCTAACAGTGTCTTTGTAGAATTTTGTTTGATGTCCTCCATTGCCTCAAATCGGTGTCCTTTCAGAACTTTCTTAAGCCTTGGGAATAGGAAAAAGTCACACAGTGCGAGATCTGGGGAGTATGGCAGCTACTGCAACTGAGCGGTGCCGTGTTTGGCCAAAAACTGCTGCACAAGATGTGAAGTATGTGCAGGCGCATTGTTGTGGTGCAGGATCCAGTCGCCATCCCGCCATTTTTCCGGTCGTTTTCGGTGAACTGATTCATGCAAATGTCGCAAGACCCCCACATAGAATTCCTTGTTAACTGTTTGCTCATCAGGAGCGTACTCGTGGTGTACGATACCCTCAGAATCAAAAAATGCCAGTAACATGACCTTTGTTTTGCTTCACACCTGGCACCCCTTCTTTGGTCGCGGAGACGTGGGACCCTTCCACTGTGATGATTGCTGTTTTGTCTCTAGGTCATACCCATAGACCCAGGACTCGTCACCTGTCACAATGTTCCTAAGAAACTGTACGTCTTCACATGAACTTGATGCAAATGCGTTGTTCAGTACTTTCACACATCATAAAAATCGCTATGACATAAACATACGTGTTACTTCCGCGACCCACTACAGCCAAATGAGCAAACGCAGTCACCTGCAACTTGCGTCATGCGTTGCTAAGACATGTACGAACATGTCAAGACTAGTTGCAAACACATCCCACCCAGTGAACCACCACCACAATTCTAATCCGAATACTATTTGAACAAACCTCGTATAGCGAAAAGAGACAGCAGTGTGTTATACTTCCACATATCAAAAGTTTCTTTGTTTTTATTTTTCAATACATTAGTTTATAATAAAAGGGATGGAAAGTAGTAATGATGCAGTTCCTCAACAACCATTATCATCCGTTCTAATGTTTCTCTGCAGGTTGGTGATAGCGGTCTATTCATTACACACATATTTCACCAGACGGTGTTCACAGTCTGAGGCAAGCCTAACACATCTTGTGAGTTCAACCCTACTCCCATGAGAACCTGATGATGGGAGTCAACTCCCAAAAATCACATCATGCACACCTCAGACAATGCACAATTAATTAGGGCACAATCTCCCATTCTACTATGTGATTTCTCCAAATCTTAACAGGCAACAGAATAACTAAACAAAACTGCAGCAAATATTTTACAAATGCTGTTTTATGTCTTCTTAAATGCAGACATGTTACTGGCTGATTTGGTGCCAAAATCCACCAGAGGTTCAATGCACTGCCATTAATTCTTGCTATTAGTATCTCCATTCATGTAACACAGATGACATAACAAGGTCCTGGAAGTGTTAAGGTAGTGTTTGGAATGAAAGATGAATACCCGAAGTGCAGCTGGTTGACATGGTAATTAAGGATGGTACAGTCATCTATCAGCACACTACCAGTGCTGAGGGTGGCAAAAGGGAACTAATACAGCTATTTGCAATAGGTGGTAATATGAGAAATGTCATGCCAGTTGCATTTGCACTGATGGCCAGAATAACTGAGATGCCTACTACCATATCAAACAGCAGTGGATAGCTATTCCAAAAGCTAGCTAAATGAAAGGTGGATTTTAAACTTAGAATAGCAAAGGGATACACTGTCTACTGCTAGAAGTAAAAGATATGAACATTCTTGATTTTAAGCTTTCGCCGTGTTCTGTATGTAATATGTTTTCTTTTGGGTAATTCCCCAGCGTCACAACGCTAATAGCCGACGTTTCGGAACCCTCTATCAGTTCCATCTTCATAGGCTGGTGGATGAAGTATGACAAGGGATGGGATGTGTGGTGTATTTACACCTGACAGGGTTCTGGCAGGCTGGTGGAGGAGCCAATGGAAGGCGAGTGACTGGAAGTGGGCGGGTAGGTGCATAACAGGTTATGGAAGGGGGAGGTATATAAGTGCGAGTGCGGGTGGGATCACTGTGGTGTAATCAGCGGATGCCTCCTTTTCTTGAGTTTGTGTAGCAGTGGTTTCCAGGATCTGCTGAGGTTGAAACCCCCATCTCTGTTGATGTTATTAGGATGC
>Ga0131853_10019340_pt1 | contig 12395 bp, 7 predicted proteins | sample TergutLab28metaG_FD_92764 | JGI IMG/M metagenome (GOLD analysis project Ga0131853, IMG submission 92764) | Labiotermes labralis P1 segment gut microbial communities from Petit-Saut dam, French Guiana - Lab288 P1 (version 2) (version 2) | ecosystem: Host-associated > Arthropoda: Insects >...
AACGATTCAGTTTTGAGTGATGACGGCGAGTATGATGAATAATAAATTATAAATATTATATAATATTATAAATAATAAATAAAATAATAAATTATTGTATTGTTCTTACGGCACGTACAGCGGCTCTATCATTTTTCCAAAATCAAGCTCAGGACCACGAATCTAATCCGTATGCGATTCTAATCCGCATCTGATTTTTTAGCCCTCTGAAACTGTAAAAAGGGTGTGAAATAGATTCGAGAATATGCGGTATATTGAAAAGGGATTTGTTTAATGTAGTGTTTTTTTTCCTACTTGACCGATAAGCGCCTGCCCGACGCTCCGATAGTGTTTCTTCAGACGCCGAGTCTCAGGTGATTTAACAGTCAGTAAAGGAAGCGAGAAAAAGATTCGCTGTGATAATAACCTTTAAAAAGTGCAACAAAAATTCACTACTGTAACCGTTGACTTTCTGCGGTTCTTCTATGGAAATTGTTGAAATCTCGAGGTGCAAGTTGTTTCTTAGTTCTTCAAGAGTGTATTCTTGCAACGGGATCATGTTTCTCCTAAATCAGAAATACCACCGTCTTTTACGGTCGCAGTTGTAATAATTTTGTGGTCTTATTTGAAGAAATCCAACAAGATGCGACAGTATGCAGATATTTATTTACTGCTAAATTACTCTACATGTTTCGGGAGTCCATCGCGCCTATCATCAGGAGTACATACAACTGTAGTTGCAACCTCTGGTACAGATCATACTATTTGGGAAGCAAGCTTCCCAGATAGTATGATCTTCCTGATGATAGACGCGATGGGACGCCCGAAACATGTAGAGTAATTTAGCAGTAAATAAATATCTGCATACTGTCGCATCTTGTTGGATTTCTTCAGACTAGAATTACGATGCACGGAACTACAAATATCAAATTTTGTGTTCCTTCGTGCAGAAGTGTTCGATAAGCTAGTCTGCTGAGTTAGCCTTTTAGGAAATTTCCTCACTGATGTTTCAAGTCTAGCACAAATAGCGTACAATTTCTCTTCTGCCAACACTGTTGGCTCCCTGTCTGGCTTTTTGTCGAGTAGCTTTCAGCTTATTGCTTAAGTTCTGTATACTTTGTTTCCTTGGGGAGTGGATGTCAGGGAAACTGACACGGAAAGTTTCTGCGACATTTTCCAGCAGACTCATATCTGAAATGCAGCTGAAATGAAAACAGACGCTTTTTCGAAAGTGTACTTGAGTCGAGGTATGATGTCGCAACAATGAAGGACAGAAATGCATTTACCAGCAACAAACCCGGTGATTCATAGCGCCAGTTTTGTCTACGACATCTAGATTTACTCTTCCGTTCGAAACCAGTGCGAGAGAGCTGGACTGGCCGCGAATTAGGCGCGGTCCTTGGCACCTACATTACCCTGATTTAACAATTTATGACATTTATTTGTGGGAAGTTTAAAAGAAAAGGCTTACAAAACAAATCCGCACACTCTGGAAGAACTAAGATACATCATCCGCCGCGAGATGTCAACGGTTTCCGGAGAAGAACTCTAGAAATTACGAAACATCTTCCGCAGTTGTACTGAGTGCATTCGGTCAGGAGGGCAACATTTGCAGCATCTGCTGTAGAACTGGTAAGGTTTTGTTACAGTTTATAGATGTTTCTGTCATAGCGAATCTTTTTTTTCGCCTCGTTCACCAACTGTTAAACTTCCCGTGACTCGGCGTGTGACGTAACACTATAACACTAGCAGTGTGTCAGGTGGGCACTTGTCGGTCAAACAAACAAAAAAAAACACCATGTGGCTCAACATGTTTCTACTAACAAGTAGGCTTAATCAAGTTACTGCTTATTAATTTGCACTATATCCACTAAATTGAAATATTTAGCTTTCACTGCACGTAAAATTAACACTTTGTGTTTCATCTGTACTGCACACTATACATTTCAACTTAACGTAGTTATTGTGCAGCTTGACAGCGGAACCCCCTGATGATAAACCACTTGATGTTGGAAATATATTAGGGTATTGAAGACTTTAATCATTAGGCTAATAAACGAGTTATTTTTTAGATTTTTATTCTCACATCACATTTAATCGATTTTATTCTTGATTAGAATGAAAATGAGAGCATGACACTCTTTCAAAAATACAATGTCAATGGCAACATTTAATTTACAAAATTCAAAAAACTATAATTAAAAAAACATGTTATTTTCGGAAGTCGTCACGTGCAGCACATTGAGCCCCAGTGTGCTGCATGCGGCGCGCGGATCTTATGTTGTGCTGGCCTGATATACTACACGTTTAATGATTCAAAATGCGATACTGTAGCAGTGTACTGCGTAAATTCGACAACTTCACGCTACGGACTATTGATTTTCGGGTTTCCGCTTACTGTTGCCGGAGAAAATTCATGGACGCAGTGTCGAAGATTGCAGCACGGGAGGGATAGATAAATGGAAAGAAAAACAATGGCAAATAAATAAAGTTTTTTTGGATGATAGTGAGAAGAAATGTAGAACTAGGGAATCGAAAGTTTCAATGTCCATACAAAAACTCCAAATTAAAATTGCACTACTCTATAAAGAGCTATTAGTGCTTAATGTCAGCACTATGAATATCAGCCTTACGTTTCTTGCTGTACGCGCAGGTACCCACTGAACAAAATTCTCTGTGGATTCCTTGAGCCAACCAAGTCAGGGCGAGAGAAGGAAATATCGCTGGCAAAAATGGTCTTCCAGCCCGTAGACCGTACGTCGAGTGACTATCCTAACCAGGGTCGTGGTGTATAGTAATACTATGTATGCCAGTTCAATTGCTACGTCGTATCAGCGAGATTACAACTTTATAAAACCACTTGTTTGATATCAAGACAATTTTAGTAGTGATGTTAGTCGTATTGATGAGGCAGTCAGATTCAACCAATTTTGGTCACCTTCAGGCCACATATTACCATAAAAGTACATTTTTTACACATTTGTAGTTCCGTGCATCGTAATTCCAGGTTGAAGAATTCCAACAAGATGCACCTGTATGCAGATATTTATTTACTGCTAAATTACTCTACATGTTTCGGGCGTCCATGACGTCTATCATCAGGAGTACATGAAACTGTAGTTGTAGCCTGTGGTGCAGATCATACTATCTGAGAAGCAAGCTTGCTCAAACGTGACCAAATAAGTCCTTATTTGGTCACGTTTGAGCAAGTTTGCTTCCCACAGACAGCAGCTACATTTTTATGTACTCCTGATGATGGGCGCGATGGACGCCCGAAACATGTAGAGTAATTTAGCAGTAAATAAATATCTGCATACTGTTGCATCTTGTTAGATTTCTTCAACCCATAAAAGTACATATTTATTTGTTTTTACAGTTGCGTTAAATATGTGTTAATAAACAGAGACCTCAGTCTTACTATTGATGGAATACGTGTTGCTTGTCATTCTATTAGTACTAACAGAGATTGTTAATAAAATGCGACATGTTACCTATAATGTTAAACACAAAGGGATACATATCATTAAAATTACAATTTTACATTTACGAGCCTTCACTGTGTATTTCTTTTCTCAACGTATGTTATTTTACAAAAGCTTGTACGAAAGTTGAATATATCATACAGAATGTGAAAACATGGAGCAGAAGCCCTGTCTTTCCATTAATCATTGTGAAAAACAGTTTCACTAGATAAAAAAACAGCAAGTTTATTACCGGCTGCTTTGTCGACGATTTTTAAAAGTCAAATCTAACTAATTATAATAGCCCCAACTTTTTCTTGAGCACCGTGCCAACGAAAACAGTAAGCGTGTGTTTGCGAGGCAGGAGGAGCTCTATTCAGCGTGACATAATGTCATCTGTATTTCAGAATTACTCAGGTCAGTGGGTGCTTAAAATGTAATAAGGACGAAGGAGATACTTAAAAAATTACCGGTCTGAGATTTAGATATTTCGAAGGTCTGACACAAATTCTACTCACACATTCAAGTAAAGGTAAATCAGTCCCGTTACAGGCCCGGCGTGCCCAGAGGGTTCCAGGAACTTAAGTTTCCCACATTACGTGACAATGGCCCAGGATGGTGGTAAGGTTGTCAGCCTTATGCACCGGCCGCTTTTTACCCCCAGGAAATACTCCTGGTACTCACATCTGTTAGAGACGTAGTCGACCCCAGAGCCATAGTGCGATCGGAAGGATTTTATGTCAATGCACTGACACCAGCTGGAATCGAATCAGCGACCTTCCGATTTGTAGCACAGCAACTTAAGCACTGTGGTAACGCGGTCCCCCACACACTCAAGTACTGAGTGTAATGGAGGGTAAATATTATATTTGTGGACTTGTCTTGAACTTTTTTATTAAACATATTTCAACATACACGCCTACTTTCGGGAAAAAATTATTTTTAAGACGAAGCAGCAAATTGGGTAAGTTTGATATGAGTATATCCAACAACACTTTCTCAGCTTCTTGAAAATGTAGTACAGTTCTGGTACTTGGGAAAGAGAGAAGAAAAACAAGAAATATATTTATGATGAAAGTAAAGGCACACTAAATTCTTTAAAAGTTTCTTTACATTAACATGTCCCCAGTGAAAAAAGTCGTTTCAGGTTATTTCAGAACGGTGTGCTGGTGCGAAACTTTGGGACTAAGAAAGAAGAATTTCTAGCAGGAGGAAAAAATCATGTGTATAATGTGAAGCTGTGAAACGTCTGCTGTGATCGTAGTATCATTACGGTAAATAAATGAAAGAGGATGAGATAAACGTAGGAAACCAAACACGAATATAAAATTCAATCGAAAATCGTAACAGAAAAAGACCGCTTGCGCTTAAAGAAATATTGAAATAATCCGATTAGCCACCTCACGGTCAATATTCGAAGTGGATACTTCTCGAATTAAGTCCGGGGTGTTATCGTTGTCCAGACGTATTCAGTATTGTGCGTGAAGTCGTTTAATTCGTAAAAGCGAACTGAAGTCAAAAATGTCTTGAATGCATTTAGTGTAGATACATCTACATGAAACACTGCAAAATGACACTACGTGCAAACGGCCAGAGAGTTTTCCGATGGCAAACATTTTTCCAAGCAGAAATCCGCTGTATGTCTTTGTGTTAATATAAAAAGAAAGTACTGCAGAGAAGAATACATAGAATTCAACAACCTTTCGGCCCTTGAAGACCGCATTTTATTTTCAACTTTACAATTAGTACCCACGTGCAGAACACACTGATAGAGATATAAAGAAGTGCTTCTTGTGGAAGAAATAAGCGACATAATGTAGCAGATATATACTGAGCCCCACTGGGTGAAAAATAACGGGGGCTCGGCAATGTGTATGCCCCCGTCAGGTCGTTTGGGCGGTTCGGCTCCGTAACGATGGTCTCTCGTGAGAAGGTGTAAGGCAAGCCACATACAACACTCGCAAGCAACACCAGGTAACAATGCACATAGAAAATTCTATTCTAAATGCAAAAAAAAATTCTTACATAAGCTAAATAATAATAAAACACAATCCAGTTGAGAGCAGAACAATACTGCTATTACTGCAAGCAATTAGGCACACAAAATACCTCCTATACTAATTACACAATAATAGAACACAGTGCAGCCTAATGCAGAACAATACTGCTATAACCTCAAGTGATACGGCCATTCGTAAACTCTTACGAAACTTAACGACGCACCACCAACGTGCGTGAACAGGCCTGCGCTGCTATATCAAGCTGCAACAACTCTTTAACCAAAGTTTCGTGTCTCCGCCTAGTGCCTTACTCACACCGCTCTCAACACAGCTTTACATGGGGCGCTGCTGCACTGACGCATATTCAGATCCCGTACAAAAACCAGGCGACGTACATCACAACTATACATTGCAAAATACCATATTACGTAATAAAAGAACATTACTACTTCGAGCTTCCTCAGCTCTCCCTTCCGCGGGGGCCGGTGTCGAGTATGTACAATCCAACTACCCAAAATGTTGATTTAGGACATAACCAAAACCAAAACCAAGTTTTTTTTTTCTAACTCACGAGTATACCCGAGCACCGGTCCCGTATGCGGCCGGGACAACTGAGCAAAGCAGTTTCTTCCGGGCGGGGCGGCCCCTCCTCTCGATGTGGATGTAGAAGTCCCTCTTCAAGTTCCAACGCTGGTCGCAGAGCAATTCTCGGTCTGGGCAGTGTTTGTCCCGCAAGAAAACTTACCATAAACGCTCTTCAACCCCTTCCACCACTCACGGCAGCCAATCGCCGGACGACAGCCAGGGACAATGTGAAAGAAGGGACGGAAAGTTACAGAGTCCACTTCCGCATGGAGACGGCCTTTGAGCCGAGCCCCGCGGGCACGGCTCAATACACAGGCAGAAAATTTATTGTACAGGCATGCAACTATGCTTTATTTATCCGGTAATATTATTACAGAAAAATCCGTACTATTTATTGGATCTTTTGATTTTGGGTGTCCCTGACCATCTTGCGAACATCTGGTCTGAACCTGGAGAGGAAACTCCTAACTTCCATCGGTAAGCCGGAAACAACATTTAATTTTGAAGGGGAAGGCTTGTTCCCAGATTTACGTACTGTCAAATACTCTTAATATTTTCTTCGCGAAAGTAACGATGGGGCTTCCATCTTCTTGTATGTTGTTATACAACTATCGTATATTTCCATCGACGAAAGAGTCTCAGAGTGTCAGGATCTGTAATTCAAATATCTCAATTTTCGTTTGCACTGAAACCTGATCTACGCCCAGAGCAAAGGTAATTTTTACATTTGGATTCTATGTACCTTCTTTAATGAATCCTCAGGCACTAAGAAATAATTTTAAGGATTCTGAATAATGTCAAAAGACTTGCACGTCGGAGTATGCAAATCGTCTTTTGGATTTGAACATTCGACAGTAATTTTGTATGACGTAAACTTGCTGAGGTATTTTACGTCGATAAGTTTGTGCAGCAGGCTAAGTTTTTCTTCAAAGTCTTCTTCACATTAGAAAACATGTCACATGGTAATCTGCCATGTCCTTCATGTTTAACACTAAATTGTTTTGCCCGCGATAAATGCGACTGCCATGACTCTTCACATAAATTTGGAACTCTTTTGTGTGCTTTAGTCGTGTCAGGGTTTGTGTCCTTTCGAAAATTGAAAATCAACTTAACACCGCACCTCCATTCCAGCATCTCACTGCCGAGTGTTAGATATATCAAGAGTAGATATATCAATATCGTACCTGGATTCGTCAGTGTAAAACAACCAGACAATTTGGACATTGTGGCTCAAAATTCAAAGTCAAGTAAAAATTTTGTCCTCATTAAAGAAATACGTTCTTTTGAATAGTGCTACAGTCAGACAGGCACATGGTTATCCACCTGTGACCCAGCTCTCCATGACAAATTTCTTTAGTCTAATAAAAAATTGGTTACCCGATTGACCCTGTAGACGCTTCTTATACGTCAATAATTCACGAACTTAGGTAAGAAGTTTAAATATCTATGTAATAAGAACCAGTAAAATGTACACTTTTATAGTAGTGTTTTAATTTAATTATAGTGTCTTCGACATGTTTCGAACATCCAAGTTTTCATGCACAGGAAGACTTGAACACGCAGTTTATGTTATTTATTTCAGGCATCCATACAAACATTCTGGTCGATGGCAGGATGTGCTTGATATATATATATATATATATATATATATATATATATGTGTGTGTGTGTGTGTGTGTATGTGTGTGTGTGTATACATCAAGGTAAACGGAAAAGATTATCAAGCACATCCTGCCATCGACCAGACTGCTTATATGGATGCATGAAAGAAATACCATACAACTGCAGGTATAAGTCTTCCTGAGGTTGAACACTTGGATGATAGAAACATGTCGAAGATATTATAATTAAATTAAATAATTAATGTAAAAGTGTGCATTTTGTTGGTTCTTGTTACATAGGTATATCAAAATGCACGGTTTGAAAAACCTAAAGTTTAAATTTCCTGAAATCGTTACATATGCAAGAAAATTTTTAACAGAATCAGCATGGTGGTAGATGAATAAAATCTTCGGAATCTAAATATGTTGACCCACAACGACAGTGGGTTACGGGTTTTAATGATACAAACATAAAGAAAGGGACGGAAAATCAAGGAAATTTTATATAAAATACGAGTATAAAATACTGACAACAAAATTGAACTGTACAAAAACATAACAAAATAAAAATCTTTTCAGAAAAAAATTGACAGAATCGCCTGTTCATTCATCCTGTCGTCTGTCTGACGAGAGTTCCACAGACTTTTCCAAAGCGAGTTCTTCATAGAGTGCGATCTAGTGTTTCCTCTTTCAATTTCTAGTATCCTCACTTTTCCTTAAGGTCATCCAGTAGCGACTTACATAATTTTCATCGTATTTACGTAACTAGTATCTTTCCCTGTATCTGTCCTTCAATAACCTGTCTTAGGAGGCAGTTACTAGGCAACGAGTAACCAAGCTATTTAGCCTTCCTTCCTTTTATTTTTTGTGGGGTATTCTTCCCCTCCTGGACTCTTCCATCTCTCACACGATCGGCGACCCCTGGTCTTCTCCATCCTTCTCTAGTACCACATTTCAGAACTTACCAGTTATTCGCGATTTACTTTCCGAAGTGTCCAACTTCCGGCACCATGCTTCAAATGTGGCACTTTAATAGTTTCTTCCTTGAATTTAAGTACAATTTGTTGGTGAAAAATCTTCTCCTTGTTGAATGATGGTGTTGCTATGACAATCCTTTTTTAATTTCACTTGCACATCATGCACAATTTGATATAATAATGCCCAAATATTTAAAGTATTCCATATTCTCCGACTGTTTTTGATCTGTCATAGTCTGTACTGGTGATGGTTACCCAGAGATTCTCATTATCTTAGTTTCTGCCACAGTAAAATATTAAATCCAAGAGTTAACTCTAACCTTCCCCTCTAAAAACAGACATTATTAATCTCTTTGTATCAGACGGAAGTTAATGTCAAGATAAACTGACAAACAACTAAAGTGGTCGGAAATATAAAGACTATTAAAATATATACTTATTACTTATTACTAAAACACATTAGAAGGATAAGACGTATGTAAATTTACACGAAATTGCCTTCAGCAAGAGCAAAATAAAAAAGTGTTTTATATATAGGTATGTATGCTGCTGCCGCTGCTGTAGGCGAACATCACGGAACATTCACTTCCCCTCTCCCCTCCCTTAAGTGAAGTTTCGAGTCACCCTTTCATGGAAAGGTATTTGTTCTGAGCAGTAGGATGTACCAGCCTAGTCAGAAGCAATTTGTAATTACATGACATGTCTTATTACAGAACATAATTTATAACTATTACTGTTATGAATGAAGTCATAGATGAGAAACATGAGTTGATGCACGAAGAACTACACAAACATAAGCATGTTGTTAATCAGACCGCAGGCTACCTGAGGTCCGATCTTTATGTTAATTTTGAGCCCCTGAATTATGACGCAAGTCCACATCCTCAGCTACAATATAATTGCTTTTAAACAAATCACCATGGGCTACAAACTATAAAATCATTCGGATATTTTGTTGTTTAATACAGAGTTCGTTATTCAGAAGCGGGCAGGAGAATACACACAAACCAGATGTTTCATTTATTATTGCGTTTTAAACATTTTTACTTAGTACGCGTTTAAATGATATGGCGTTTCCATATAAAAACTTAATAACTGCAAAGCCAAAATCGGAATTAAGCAGGACGTTGAATAGCAAATTAATTCGAAGCAACAAAACACATACTAATATTCCTGCTGGCAGCTATCAAAGTACAACATTCAATAATGTTATAATAATAATAAAAGTTACCGTCAAACGCACCTAGTTTTTTATTTTATTTTATTCTAATTAAATTGGCAACATGTTTCGACCCTCTTGGGTCATTATCAGGCCGTCACTATGAACCATTTAACTATAAATCTGCGTACATTCTTGGGATCCCAAACAATGTTTACAAGTAATAATTATAAACAGTTGAGTGTCTAATAGCCTAGCTATAACAAGGCTATTAGACACCGAATTGTTTATAACTATTACTTGTAAACATTGCTTGGGATCCCAAGAATGTACGCAGCTTTATAGTTACCTGGTTCATAGTGACGGTCTGATGATGACCCAAGAGGGTCGAAACATGTTGCCAATTTAATGAGATTAAAATAAAATAAAAAACTAGGTGTGTTTGGCGGTACCTTTTATTATTATATTCCTAATGAAAACACATCGGGATGGCTTCCATTTAAAAAATCAGTAATGTTACTCGTTAGTTCAGCGATTTTAATTGGAAACCTGACAGAGATTGTGTTTCTACCTTCGCGCTGCTCCAGCGAATAGGAAAAGCGATGGAATTTTAAACAGTATGCATTTAACAGTACAAACATCATCGAACACACAAACGGGTTGTAATTAAAAAAAATAATTAACTGATATAATTCTTGTGGATTGGCAGTTTCGGATTTGTGAAATACGTCACAGCCTGCTGTTCTTAAATTAAACCCTCATTCGGATCTGTAGTTGAAAAAGCAGAATGGGCTTCGATTTGCCTTGTCTAAACTCCAAATGGGTTCTTCACATGAGAACTACGGAGATCCAACCATAATTTCCCTGGATACTTCTCCATATAATTCTAAAGTAAAGTGCCATTTTCCCATGGTTGTTACACGGGAACCTGTATCGTTCGTTTACCAATAATGACAGCATAATATGAAATTTACTTAATTTTTTGGGTCTCCTAGATTTAAATTTATACGTCAACATTCCTTAAAAAACCTCCGGGACGTGAGATAGAATAATGCACAATGACGTTGGCAAGGAAAGTTTATACGACTTTGAAAAAAAATTCGACTCGTGAATATATCGAGATAATAACAAGAGTATCACCCTGAGTATGTTTGAATTTTAATGCACAGCAGCCTAGATACAGCCATAATTCCACATAAATAAATTAGAATAATTAACAAATTTTCAAGAAGTACGGTCCTTTTACAAACACTTATCCTTGCCATTTACTGTAGCTGTAGTTGGGAATAAGGAAATCGAATGGTGCTCTCTCGGTTTTGTGTGTCTAACATCTAGAAAATTCGAGAGTTTAAAATTTCGCTTCAATATTAATTGTTAATTTTGTTACCTTATATAAGCTCAGACGCGTACATTATTGGATAATTAAAATTTTTTAAGAATCTATAATATAATCATAAAAATTCTATAATATATCATCTTCGCGAGGTTCTCCGATCCATCGTCACTCTCAGGTAGACTCACCTGGCCTTTGAAAAATATTAATTACCCCCCCCCCCCTTGACACAGCGTGGACGTACTGTGTGAGAGGTGACGTACTCGCTGCTTTAATATCTTAGTTACGGTATTCTAGAATGGACGCCGTGTGGTTAGAAAGATAGACACTGATGTTTTTAAGGAAAGTGCTGCTTCCATTTTATGGTTTCAAAAAAACTCTGCCCCTTTCTGTATGTCAACCAGCTGACACAAATTCACGCCGCTTGGTGTAAATATTACGTCACTGCTGGACGGCATAATTTTTAATTTGCTACAATCAATAACAAAAATATTGTAGACGTGCGAGACAGTGAAGCAAGAGCGACACTAGCGGCATAAACTCCGGGAATACCTGCGAAAATTTCCGAATACTCTTCAGTTTTAATGGCATTAACTAGTGTACTCTACCACTGGTGCTGACATGTAAAACTTTATATGGAGATAGTATATAAATGTGTGAAAAGTTGATTTTCAGGCAATTGTTATCAACATGAATTCGATGTGAAAATCGGAGGTTATGTAAGATCTGTAACAAACAGAATCTTTCCTTAAGTAGGAGCATCACGAGTAGAAATTGTTTCAAGATATAAGTAGGACTAGGATCATATGCAATAGAACAATAGACTTTATGAATTCTGCTCGGAAATGCTTGTAATATTACTTCCATCACTTTATGCGTTCTTTGGTATGTTAGACAACTTCACTTTTTGGTAAGGTAAGAAATGGTGAACTTAGAACGATACCTATATCCTGGTATATGAGGTCATTGTGGACCACAGAAGCAATACGAGCAGCATGCAATGTGGAAACAAGTCTCGCTTCGTGAAACGTTATAACGAATCCGCCTGCTGGAAGTTCAACTAAACTGTCTTCGTAATTCACTCCAGACAGTAAAGATGATGGCCCAGGAATAGGGCCGAAACATGTAGTTGTAAACCTTCCAATAATTAACCAATAAAATAGTTGTGTTTGACGGTAAGTGTTTCACGACTTTAGGGCATAACTGCAGGAGGTGATTTCCTAGGTCTTTGTGATCAAAAAAGTTCATATAAACATGTGTCCGATTTTGGACGGTTACGGAGTTATGACCGTTTGAATCT
>Ga0131853_10019343_pt1 | contig 12394 bp, 6 predicted proteins | sample TergutLab28metaG_FD_92764 | JGI IMG/M metagenome (GOLD analysis project Ga0131853, IMG submission 92764) | Labiotermes labralis P1 segment gut microbial communities from Petit-Saut dam, French Guiana - Lab288 P1 (version 2) (version 2) | ecosystem: Host-associated > Arthropoda: Insects >...
CTCACAAGCGTCCGCCACCTGTCCCTATCCTGGGCCAACCCAATCCAGTCCACATACCCACATCCCACCTCCTGGAGATCCATCCTAATATTATCCACCCATCTACGCCTAGGTCTCCTCAGTAGTCTCTTTCCCACCGGTTTCCCCACCAAGACCCTATACGCCCCCTCTCCACCCCCATACGCGCCACATGCCCTGCCCATCTCATTCTTCTCGATTTTATCACCCGCACAATATCGGGTGAGGAGTACAGACCATAGCATAGCCTAAATACAGAAATTAATACAGTAGCCAAATGCTGAAAGATATGCCATCATAGACGATGTTGCAAGTGGTTGTCTTCTGCATCAATACACAGCTGCGCACGTCTAATCATGTTGAGGTATACCCGATGTAACATAGTGATAGTGATACTGATGGCCGCAACTGCGTGGCTGATGTTGTCCTTCAGTTCCTGTATCGTGTGCGGATTTGATTCGTATACCGTACTTTTCAAGTGTCCCCAGAGAAATTACTTGAAAAGAACCGTATACGAATCGAATTCATACACGATTCAGGAACTGAAGAACATCATCAGCCACGCAGTTCCAGCCATCAAAATCACTACGTTACGTCGGGTATACCTCAACATGGTGACGCCACGACTGTTGACTAGCTGTTCAAACACTGTACGCAATATACGTACTAATGCCAGAGAGAATATCACAAGGACACGTGCAAAACGGAAGGCAGGTTACTTTTTCGTGGTCCATCCTGTACATAAATAAATTGGGTCGAGAGAAGCCACGGAGAGGCACGGAGAAAGGGGAAAATTTGGTTGGTGTACCTGATCACGATGTCACTTAGCATATAGAGATAAGGATGGAAAGATACTATTAAATTTAACCTCATGATGATGGGCTCTTGAAACGTGAACCAAATTTACCCGATTCAGCATAGCTTCTAAATGGGTTCTATTAACTGACTGTGTGCAGTACTGTATCAAAGGCAGTGAAGATACAGCTTTTGTGAAAAGCTTTTACTGCTTGTGCAGTTACGAGGGTGAGTCAAATGAGAACATTAAATATTTATCTCGTAATTTATTGAACACAAAAGGTACACAATGATTTCATTTTTCTTTGTAGTCTACATTGCATTCCATACAAGTGTATGTGTTCCAAAATTACCCCTCGTTCATCCCAAAAGAGAGTTAGCATAACCTCTGATGTCACTACTCGGTGTGCCTGACCAGGTCGAGGGGAGTCTGTTCATGAACTCCCTAGTCCACTCGTACACTTGCTTTAGTGACAGACACGCATCGCCATACTGAACTTTCATTCATCGATGAATTTCCATGGGTTTCACCCCTTCACTACTAAAAAACGGATGACAGAACGCTGTTCTTCATTGGTGCATGTTGCAAGCGGGGCCGTCATCTTTACACTACTACTGCGCCATCGTGTTGCATTCCTGCATCGTACTGCCACCTGTCGGCCACTCTTCAAACCATGAATATTATTGTTGTCAACTTACAAGACAATCGAGCTGTGTTTGGAATTTTTATCGCACTTTTAAGGTTTTCATTTGACTCTCCCTCGCATCTTCAAACGCATTTATAGCCTGCATTACTTTAAGAAACACAAAATACGCTGCGAAGGTAGTATTCTGTGTGTCTGCGTCCCTCCTTTCAAATTTCGAACAGTTTACCGATGTTCATGAAATTTGGTATGGACGCTGTGTGAATGGGACCCATCCTCAACCTCGCACTTCTTTCTTCCGTAAGTCCGTGATTCTGTTGATGTAATCTTCTAGAAGGACGTAAAACAGAAATGTGGCTGTCGTGCCAAATTTTCAAGTAGCTTACGGTTAGACCAATGGTTCCCAAAGTGTGCTCGGCGGATCCCCGCGGATCCGTATCCAGTTCTGAGGGGATCCGAGGGTACATTTCCGTAACGGCTGATCTTAAGTTAGTTATTTTTTAACAAATTGAATAAATGCCTTGTTAAAAAATAGAGGAACTTCTTTAATTGGCGAGGCGTTTATTACGTATGGTCGTCAGAATTTCTAATTAAGAAATACCCTATCCCCACGAATCATTTTAATTAAGGTCAACCATGCATTGCATTATTACGTATGCTACTGGTATGTATTCGTAGCTATCTTAAATCATTTCTGAGATACAAATTTCTAATTTTAGATACCTACTAGAAGAGATGAGCAAAGGTGAAAATATAGTAAAATGGATAAAAGGGCAAAGGATAAGCTGGTTAGGTCACCTAGAGGGAATGGAGGAGGATAGGATGCCCAACAAGATCTTCACTCAAGAACTGGAAGGGGCAAGAAGAAGGGGAAGACCCAGGAAAATATGGAAAGAGGAAGTAGAAAGAGATCTTCAAGTGCTGGGAGTGAGAAGATGGAGAGAGTTGGTGGCAGATAGGAAAAAATGGAAGGAAATTGTTCGACAGGCCAAAGTCCACAGTGGACTGTATGCCAATGGAAGAAGAAGAAGAAGAAGAAGAAGAAGAAGAAGAAGAATATCGGGACCCTCTATATTTACGTAAGCAAGGATGTGAGGATCAGTGGTTGTTTTTAGAAGCCTGAGGGGGTCCGCGAGTAAAAAAGTTTGGAAAACACTGTGTTAAACAGCAGCAGACATCTTCGTATGGTGTAAAACTAATTTTGTTCAGAGGCAATGGATTAAATAGGTTTTACATCATCTTATTGGTTCAACGGCAATAAATTCCTAAGGTTGTACAGCGTAGGATTATAGGGTTATTGGTGAGTAGTGAATCTGAAAAGATGTGGAAGTCGTCATTGTCTAGTTTAAGGTAATGTCCCGCCACTTTTACATGGCTATTTTGACAAACAAAATAAGAAGCTGCACAGAAGAAGACGGGCGAATAAAGAGAGAAAGCTGTGATTTTGTTTGTTTACACGGCTAGTTTTAAGACTACACGTAAAAGCCTGGAAGTTACAGTTGAATTTTTTTTCAGTTCAGAGGCCCTGTAAACAAAATATGATTACAACACTGTGCTAAATATAACATGAGGCTACAGAGCACTGACAGGTGAATACAACGAGCATGAAGTGATAACTGTGACATGTATACGATGTATGCACTGTACTGTAAGTTTGCTGGTCACTGTTCACCAGTTAATTCGCGCAATACCGTCAGCCTGGTGGGAGACGTAGGTTACATCCTGACCAAGACACTGGCATAAAAATTAATCAAGTTTGGAGGGTGTACATGATTTCCAAATACGTTCTTTTGAACATTACGTTGTTGTATGTTCTCCATGTTCTTGTGTTACAGACAGGAATCAATTTCATATTTTCTCTCATCATCCATTTTATGTTAGGCTCTAAAGTAAAGCTGTCACTTAGCATGCCATGCATGACAGCGTGTGGGGGAGTGAAGGTATGCTGCATTTATTCTTGACCTCGGCACTAGACAGTGAGTTGCCAGCTTTGCGTCCTCGACACGTCCATTGAATAGGGAACTTGGTGAGCCTCACGGCCGGTATTCAAGCTTCGGAAAAGAGGTTAATATCCTTCAGCTGACGGGAATGGAACCAGATTCCTCGGTCGTCCAGAGCGTAGCCTAATTTACACTACCATGCGCGAAACTCCGTATGGTATAAATTCGTCACAACAATATGCCGGTACGTTCTGATAACAATGCTGAGAGGCCAAGGCGAATTTCATCTAAACGTCCGTCCATATAATCCGAATCTCAGTTATATCAATATTTAATAGTGCGCAGTTTGCCAATTTTCGTACAGTTTTTAGAGAGCTGTGAAGAGTCTGATTTGAGTTTCGTGTGAAGACAGCTTTGTGTCAGACCGACAAGACCTACTGTCAGATTCGCTTGACAACTTTATATATGGGATGCTGAAAGTTTAAACTTATATTCCACGTTTACCGTGCAGTTGATACATATAAACAAGTTTATCACCAACATTTTGCACTAGGATTGCTTTTATATTCATGAATTATTGTAGTTTTTTGGTGATAAATTTGTTTAACCCATTAAAGCCTAGCGGTTACTTCGTGTACCGACAGTTTTAACATTACAAAATTCTACCTTCTGCCTTCAGAGTATTTATATGTTTTATGTGGATGTCAGAAAAAAAAACCAGCGAATTTTGTCCTACGCATTATTTAGTAATTGTTTTTTTATAACCGAGATGGCAAGTGTTTACTGCGCGGTAGGAACTGGGGCTTTAAATATCGTCCTTAAACGGTTAAGCTGAAATTTTAGCCCAGAACATAAATTGTAGACCTACAGGGTGTGTCTGAAAAGTTGTAGGACAACCTTTTATCGTAACAATAATACAAGGTTCATCTACCGGGAACTCTGGGCCTATTAACTGTCACCTTTCGAAAAACATTTGGCTAAGTTTCATCAATCTACGAATAGCCGTTGTTGGGCTGTGAAGTGTTTTGTAAATTACTTTATTGTGTTCTGTAACTGTCAGTTTGGATACATATCATTAATTAACGTCAAGGACAATGATATTCTGATGAAAAGAATGTTTTGCTCCTTATCTACCACGCTCCTGGCCACGAGTTGAAAGTCTGCAGTATTTTATCATGATGAACTTTCTGCAACCGAAATGAGATAATCTGATATGCTTGATATGTCGTTACGTAAATTTAGGCGCGCGAGGCTAGATTGCAATTCGTCACTGCTTCCCAGATTGGATATTGCTATTTGTAGAATTACAGAAGCACCGAATCGCCTCTTCCGAGGCTTCTCCGGGCTATGGTATATTTACACGAGATCCGAAAAGCACTACAAAACAGCCAGACTTTACACACAGCAAGAGATTCCGAAGGAACTTGGTGAACTGTGTTCATCAGCAGGCGTGAATTTGATTTCTTAGATCTACGCTGACCCACCCAATTAGCAGGAAAGCCTCGGAAAATGACGACCAGTGGGTCTAAATATCGTAGCAGAAATTATGAAATTAGAGGTATGAGAATTCGTTCTTATATTTGTCGTTGTTGGGGACGATAGTTATGAAGTGTTAAGCCATTATATTTGGTTTGTTTAAGAGGAAAGTTAGTGTGGAACTAAGTAGACTTTCATTTCGGATGCAAATTGCACCTTTATGCACGAAACGATACGACTGTAATGCTAATGATTTGACAGAACTCTATAGACTCTGCTCCACACTCACAAGAAATTTAAAAAATGGTTAATATATTAACTATTTGACAGGACTGGTTAATATATTAACTATTTGACAGAACCCTATAGACGATGCTCCACACTCACAAGATATTAAAAAAATGGTTAATATATTAACTATTTGACAGGACTGGTTAATATATTAACTATTTGACAGAACCCTATAGACTCTGCTCCACACTCACAATATATAAAAAAAACTGGTTAATATATTAACTATTTGACAGAACTGGTTAATATATTAACTATTTGACAGAACTCTATAGACTCTGCTCCACACTCACAAGATATAGAAAAACTGGTTAATATACTAACTATTTGACAGAACTCTATAGATTCTGCTCCACACTCACAAGATATTAAAAAAATGGTTAATATATTAACTATTTGACAGGACTGGTTAATATATTAACTATTTGACAGAACCCTATAGACTCTGCTCCACACTCACAAGATATTAAAAAACTGGTTAATATATTAACTATTTCACAGAACTGGTTAATATATTAACTATTTGACAGAACTCTATAGAATCTGCTCCACACTCACAAGATATAGAAAAACTGGTTAATATATTAACTGTTTGACAGAACTGGTTAATATATTAACTATTTGACAGAACTCTATAGACTCTGCTCCACACTCACAAGATATAATAAAACTGGTTAATATATTAACTATTTCACAGAACTGGTTAATATATTAACTATTTGACAGAACTCTATAGAATCTGCTCCACACTCACAAGATATTTAAAAAAAAACTGGTTAATATATTAACTATTTTTTCGTAATATATGACATCTCACAAAACGAAGTGTATACGCTGTACGTACATTTTCCTTTTTAGGAGATTTTATTTGCGAGTCTGATGAGGATCCTGTAGGCGGACCGAGAAACGTAGTTGTGCTGCAATAAATGAACAGTTGTGTTGAACGGAAAGTCTGTGCTCATTTAATTAGCACACCAACTGATGCACATGTATAAAACTGTTTACTTTAAAACATTTAAAATCGCTCCAACATGTTTCGATCCTAAGATCATCTTCAGGGAGCTACACTGTTCCTTGCTAAAGTTACGTTTTTAAAATACACTCACTGATTGATTTTCTTATATTAATTTAGTGTTGTGGCAGCATGAAATATTGTGTTAAGTCCGTAAGGACTTAACACAATATGACATGCGGATGGTCCGCACCGTACACACGACCTACGCAGCGGCTCTCAAGACCACCACCCATCCAAAAACTCGGTGCAGAAAACCATGTGATGCAACTCAACATCTAATGCTCCTGATGATGGGCGTATGTACCCGAAACATGTCGAGCTAAGAATACATCTATAAAATTACCTAGTTGCATAAAGATGGCATTTCACTTTATTTCATGAGGAAGATGCACGGTCAGACAACCCTCAAGTATAGATTGAGAGTTGTTGAGAGATTTACTGTTGCATTTAATTTGCACTATTAGTGACGGCGGTCTGGATCCAGCTCGGTACCTTTCGATAAGCAAGCTAGCACCCTAACTGCTGTGCCACCAAGGTAACATCTGGTTGGTATAAAGGATCGTCAGTTGTAACAGATGTTTGGACAAAAAAAAACGTTACACAGGATAACGCCATTGTTGTTCGCACGCCTACTGCATTGATGATGTAAATATCAGGTCGTAAAGCATATAAATGGGGACCGCGGTGGCACAGTGGTTAACGTGTTGTGCTACAAATCGGAAGGTCGCTGGTTCAATCCCAGCTGGTGTCATTGGAATTTTTCACTATGGGCCCTGGGGTCGACTCAGCCTCTGACAGAAATGAGTACCAGGAGCATTTCGTGGGGGTAAAGGCGGCCGGTGCGTAAGGCTGACAATCTTACCACTATCCTGCGCCGTTGTCATGAAATCTGGGAACCTTAACTTCTTGGAACCCTCAGGGCCACTCCAGGCCTGTAACGGGACTGCTTTACCTTTTAAGGCATATAAATGTCGTAATGTCTCCCTTAAGCCGGTCCCACTGGTCTAAGGCGTCGGTCTATGGCTGCTCGCCTGCTAAGATTGTGGGTTTGAAACCCACGGGGGGCGTGGATGTCTGTCTGTTGTGAGTGTTGCGTGTTATAAGGTAGATGTCTCTGCGAAGAGCTGATCACTCGTCTAGAGGAGTCCTACCGACTGTGGTGCGTCGTTGAGTGTTATCTAGAAACCTTGTGAATGAGGAAGCCTGGCCCAATGGGGGCTGCTGAGACAAAAACACACAATGTCTCCCCAACACATTCACAGCTGATTTCATGAAAATCGATTAATCATGACTGCATCAGCGGACAGACAGCGTGACCCGTACGTACGGAGCTCAAAATCCGGATTTATATGAAAGGACTTCCGTCGTTCAAAACGGCTAAAAGCCATGCGGATCTCACTGTTGTCCGCTTCGAATTCTAACTGTATACTGCTTAACTCTGTCTGTCATTCTTAATCTTAGTAATTGACCAACTTAATGCACAAAATCTTGTTTTATAATAAGTTTATTATATGCCTCTACATGTTTCGAACACTATTGTGCTCATCATCAGGAGGTCAAAATTGTATTATACAGCATCTGGTATCATCACACTCTGTAGGTGGCCGTCCGGTGAGCAGGCGCACCGGACCGACAGAGTGTGATGATACCAGATGCTGTATAATACAATTTTGACCTCCTGATGATTAGCACATAGTGGTCGAAACATGTAGAGGCATATAATAAATCTTATTATAAATCAAGAATTTGTGCATTAAGTTGGTTAATTACTAAGTTTATACTGAGATGCACCGTCAGCAAAACATCAAAACCTGTCTGCCGTTGTTGTGTCTCGCAGTTCGATAATAGCGAGCAAACAGACATTGCATCACTATTTGCGATTAGATAGATATGTGTTTGATGACTATTTTTAGACGAGGTCTAATGAAACTGGGCAAATACTTTTGGTACTTTGACATCAATATGGTCTGTATAAAAATAAAATCAGTTCTAAATTCAAATAACCGTAGACCCTGAAGATTTAATACGCGCTCTATGTTTATATGAGCATTAACATTGCATAGATAATTCAAGGTTGAAGAAATCCAACGAGATGCAACAGTATGCAGATATTTATTTACTGATAAATTACTCTACATGTTTCGGGCGTCCATCGCGCCCATCATCAGGAGTACGTAAAAATGTAGTTGCAGTCTCTGGTACACATCATACTATCTGGGGAGCAAGCTTCTTCAAACGTGACCACGTGGTCACGTTTGAAGAAATTACGAAAAGGAACAGGCCAAGTGGTGTGATCTGTAGTAACTGGAGAAGAACGAGACATCGATACAAGCACATGCTTCGGTCACAATTCGTTAAGGAATCACCCAATGATCTTCATTACAGTCATGCACTGACGATACCCAAAAGCGAGGTAGTCGATTCTACACAGATCGTGGTGCCATTCGAGTATTCTTCTTGTGGCAGGAAGTGAGCAGCAGTGTTGTGGTATCCAATGTTCGGCGAACCACTATGCCAGAAATCGCTGTTTCGTGGATTTCTGTGCGAGTGCGTGCTAGCCCTCAGTAGTGTCGTTGTGTAACACATACGAACCGACGTAAGACGCTCTCAACGAACAATGCAGTTTGGAAGCACTGCCCTTTCGGGAATCACGATGTGTCTCTCAGATCCGAAAAGGAGCTCTTCCGCTTCAGCAGATTCGAAACATGACGTCCATAAAGCATAAAAAGCATCAGAGGGTATTTGAGTACCTACGCCATTAAGGAAGCAGATGTTAGGTCAGGGGTACACGCCCAAAAGCTTTTGAGGATTGATACGCCTCGTAATTGTGAACATTGAGTGTGGCATTCGATTTTAATACCATTACTTTTAGGCGCGTTCGCATAAATAGCGGAAAGCACCTATTAGCTTCGCTGTGTCTGTCCATCTGTCTGTGTCCCCACATGTATCAGCGCGACACTCAGTGGGGTTCCCAGGAATTTTGTTGGGGGGGGGGGAGTTCAACAAATTCAGTTGAGGACAGAGGACAGCGACAACGGGGATCTTAGGGCGGTAGCCCCCTAAACAGGGGTTCTGGAGGCATCTGTAATTCGGTACAAGAAATTTCATTTCATATAGTAAACGTTTCTTAATTTTTGGTACTTTAAGACTGTTTATGATAACAACCAATTTATTTGTCATTGCTAATGTAAAACAATTGCGAACCTAGGTAGTTTTAGAATTTTACTGCCTTTTTCCGAACATCTTGGGGTGTTGGCGTCCTAAATTCAGTAGTTTTTAACAGTTTTCACAATCGGGTTGAGTTTGGCACGATTTTGGAGGGTCTTCGGAATTTCGGGAGGGGGTTGAACCCCCCAAACCCCCCCTCGGTACGCCACTGGCGTCACCCACTGGTTAGATTTTTCGTGAAATTTTATATTGGGTACTTTTACTAAAATCATTTGAGGAACTCCAAATTGGTAGGAATCAAGCAACAGTATCGGACACTTTGTGGGCCGGGATAGCTCAGTCGGTATAGCGACTCGCTACGGGCTGGACGGTCCGGGAATCGAATCCCGGTGTGGGCGAGATTTTCCGCACCCGTCCAGACCGGCCCTGGGGCCCATCCAGCTCCTACACAATGGGTACTGGGTCTTTTCCGGGGGTAAAGAGCGGCCGGGGCGTGGCGTTGACCACCCACCCCATCTAGTGCCGAGGTTAAAGAAAGAGTAGAGCTATACCTCTACTCCACCTCTGGGTCTTCGTGGCCTGCTCTAGGGTGAACTTAAAATATCGGGCACTTTGCAGGAAGACCCAAGTAAGTTTATACTCTCGACAGCAGTATGCAATATTTTGTAACTCGACAACAGTGCAAAGGGACCCATTGTTACGTCCCATGGCACCACTCAGCGGTTTTATATTGTTGACAGCTACTTGTAGGTCACCAACTATGCACAATTAACGCATTGTTGTGTTTCAGGGCAACAGTGGTTACGTGAAAGTGCCACGTTACGTTACGTTACACCTACACTGCCAATCTTGTCTGTACAGTAAATAGCGTGTTTATGCATGCTACAGTATCAGATTTGCGACTCTGATTGTCTCACAGCACTGCTGATGATTCATGTCTTCTGTGATGTTACGCCGTGGCGATTGGTAAATATTGTCTACGTTTCGGAGGAGTTTTATATGCATGGGTCCGTGCATCGTGAATCGAATTTAACAATTTCCCAACTAGATTCGACTTATTCAGTTTATTATATTACTGTAGGCGGCTCTACATGTTTCGGGTGTAGACACCCATCATCAGGAGCTCGTACAACTGTAAATACAGCTTCTGGTATTGATTAACCGGATCTACTACCATCCGCTTTCGATGCTGAGTTGGAACTGATTCATGTGTAACGTACGGTAGGTATTCATTTGTTATGCGTTTACCGTTGTACGAGCTCCTGATGATGGGTGTCTACACCCGAAACATGTAGAGCCGCCTACAGTAATGTAATAAACTGAATAAGTCGAATCTAGTTGGGAAATTGTTAAATTTAATTTCGGAGGAGTGTAGTGCCTCCGTCTTTAGTGTCAGACAGCAGGAGATGTAAGAAGACTTGTTCCTTCGTTATCATATCTTGAGCCCCGTAGCTGTATGGCGTGATACAGGATAAAGGGCTTGTTCAGCCCCCCCACCCCACCCCCCCCACCCCCCGAGTCGGAAAGTGTTGATAACCACTGTCTTGGTGTATGGTATGTGGAGATGTTAACTTACCAACACAAGTTAGGCTATTCGGGATATTCAGAACTGCATCCGCCCTCTGCATTTCATTTCATGTCACTTCGCCCAGTTGCTGGCAAGGTGTCAAGACATGGCTAAAGCCTAACCTGCCAGCCGCCTCTTATTCTGGAAATCGTCATATCTGTATTCGTACCAGTTTTAATACTAAAATTCACGTTACATGTGTCAGATGAAGCCAGGCACTTCATTTTGGGACGTGTGATGTATGAAGTATGTTCAGAGCCGCTTGCTCTACATGCGACGGCTTTTGAGCGCTTTGGTTTATGGCGACAGAGTAACTGAGATCGACGTCAGAAGAAGAAAATAGCCTATTTCATGTTTTGAAGAAGTCTCGTTTTTTCCGTTAAGGAGCAAAACGACACGTGTGTATGTACAGCATACGCTGTAGCTGCTTCATGTGTTGATGAAGATGTAAGTCAGGGGTAATACAGAGTTTTGGTGGGGAAACCTAGGGAAAGAGACCACTTGGGAGACTCAGGAGTAGATGGAAGGATAATATTAAGATGGATCTTCAGGAAGTGGGATGTGGGGGTAGGGACTGGATCGAGCTGACTCAGGATAGGGACAAGTGACGGGCACTTGTTAATAAGGTAATGAACCTTCGGGTTCCATAAAATGCGGGGAATTTCTTGACTAGCTGAAAACCGGTTAGCTTCTCAAGAAGGACTCTGCTCCATGGAGTAAGTAAGTCAGTCAGAGGCACTAAACGTAAATTCAACAAGACAGTCACGCCTGATACTATTGTATGTATCCAGCTACAATAAAACGTACTTAGGTCTTCATGTAAATTGCCCGATACTTCTGACCGGTTTCAATAAAATTCGGAATTTCTCTACAGACCTTCGTAGAAGTCCCCCAGTATCAATTATCACGTAAATCCATCCAGTGGGAGAAGCGCTGATACGAGCGGACAGACGGACGGACATGAGAATGGTAATGGGCGCTTTTCACGACTATATGAAGGCGCGTAAAAAAGAAAGATGAATAGATGGGAGGACAAGCGAGCGCAGTGTAGGCCAGTGACTGATATCCCACAGCCGTACGCACAACCAATGTATCTACTACCGACATTTCACTATCTGCATAAAATTGTAGGACTTGTGAAAAAGGGGGACCGACTTCTCTGTTTTTCCATGTTCAGAAATTACAATTTGGTCTGTTTTAACCATAAAATTGATCTTTACATACAATTTGTTGCTTACAGATTTGTGCATTAAAACTGACTTCATATATACAGGGTGTCCCAGGAGGAAAGGACCTAACTTCGGGAGAGTGTTCCTTAGGTCAAACTATACCGATATAACCCAAAACACCTATATCGAAAGTTCAATGGTTACGGAGATATTGGCCAGAGAAAAGTGTGGATGTCTTTTGTGTCTGCGTACTGTACTCTGTCCGTGACGTCATACTAGTCATATGCACTTAACCTTCAACGCGCGAATCC
>Ga0131853_10019344_pt1 | contig 12393 bp, 11 predicted proteins | sample TergutLab28metaG_FD_92764 | JGI IMG/M metagenome (GOLD analysis project Ga0131853, IMG submission 92764) | Labiotermes labralis P1 segment gut microbial communities from Petit-Saut dam, French Guiana - Lab288 P1 (version 2) (version 2) | ecosystem: Host-associated > Arthropoda: Insects >...
CCAGTCTACGGGACCAATATCAAATGTACATTACCTGCTACACGACATTAAAATTCGGTACAGCAGAGAAGCGGTGGCTGCGATCAAAACGAATCTCGCTCGAGATGTAATTATATATATATAGTGTGTGTGTGTGTGTGTGTGTGTGTATGTATGTATGTGTGTGTATGTCTGTGTGTATGTATGTATGTATGTATGTATGTACTTATGCATGCATGTATGTAATTATGTACGTAATATGTTCGTATGTATGCATGTGTGTACTTATGTATGTATGTGTGTATAAGTATGTATGTATGTATGTATGCATGTATTATGTTTATGTATGTAAGTACGTACGGACGCATGCATGTATGTATGTATGTATGTGTGTGTGTGTGTGTATGTGTATGTATGTGCATGTGTGTATGTATGTACGTACGTACGTATGCAGGTATGTATGTGTATGTATATGTGGGTGTTTCATATGATATGTTGTGTTCCTGTACACTAGTCTTGCGATAGGCCCTATTGTTTCACGAATAAACCAATGTCTAAACCTATCCCAAATCGGATTAAGCAACGATACAAGGCCTATCTGTCACGAGAACCGAAGAAGAAACTCAGTATAAAAGATGACAAATCGGTTTACGAAACGAAAAACATCTTTATACGGCAGGATTCTTTACTTCAGGGACATGCTGCTGCGCCAATGTATACCCTGATCCCGACGTCTGAAGCAACGTACCGCCCTCATCCCCAAGGTAGATGTCGGTATCCGAGTACCACCGCCGCCACGTCACATCTCTGAACAGGATCCTCAAAGAAACGGTTGTGAAATACATAAAAATCTCAACCTTGGTTGTCCTTTAATTTTGTCATGTTTCTTCCTAAACTTCGTCTAAAGAATACGTACAAAATACAAATAAGGCGCTAAATTCGACAAGTGAGAAACCAAGTAGACAATCAGCCGGCGGTTCCAGCCTAAGAGCTGCGAAATTCTGAGGGTCTCTTAAAGCAGTTAACTAGGACTTACTGTCTCAAGACAACACAACACAACACAACTATGTATGTACTCCTGACTGTTGTTTCATGAAGGAACAAAGGCCAGCATTACGTTACTGCCTCTTCGTCACGTATGCACGTAAAGTTCACACACATTGTGAAAGAAGTGACGATGGCGGTGAGTAATCGACAAACCCAACCATCTGCATTGTCAGTGCAATATACCGCGAATATTGTCATGCAAATTAGTAGGACAACCATGCTTTACACGTCCACCCAAGAACAGTTCTTAAGGTTGCCAGTCTTAACGTTCTGGCATCACTAATGCCGACGATGCATCCTTCTGAGGTGTCATACATTGTGGTTGGATAAACACTTTACGATGCCTCGAAAAATACTAGTGCCTCCGCCATTAGAGTCAAGCAATCCGTACAACAGTTATCGCCTTGGATTGACCGTCCCTGAACATCAAGAAATAAGAATATAATCAAAGCCGGGACTTCCACAATGAAAGGGCGTAAAATCGCAGAATATGTGAATGTTCATAAACGTCCTTGAAACGGCGCAAAAACTGAGGCTATGAAAAACCTGAAGGTCGGGACGATAACAGACATACGTTACGAGCAGTTCTGATGTTTGATGTGATATAGGCGCTTACTGCGACTACGGAACTGAAAAAAAGAACAAATATTTGAAGTGTCTGAGAGCGAAATTCTCCGACGAACAATAATCCGAGGGAGATAAACACTGGAAGAATAAGAACAACACGGCGCTCTCCTGGGTTATTTAGCAGCTATCATTCGGTGCAGAATCTTTTGTCTTCCAGGTTGCTATCCAAGAAATTAAAGATTAAGATATATAGAACTATAATCTTGTCTGTTGTTTTGTATGGGTGTGAAGCTTGGTCGCTGACATTTAGGGAGGAAAGGAAGCTGAGGGTGTTTGAGAACATGGTGTTGAGGAGAATATTTGGACCTAGGAGAGACGAGGTAACGGGGGAATGGAGGAGACTGCATAACGAGGAGCTAAGTGATCTGTACTCCTCACCCAATATTGTACGGGTGATAAAATCGAGAAGAATGAGATGGGCTGGGCATGTGGCGCGTATGGGTGAGGAGAGGGTGTGTATTGGGTCTTGGCGGGGAAACCGGAGGGAGGGAGAACACTGGGGAGACCTAGGCGTAGATGAGTGGATAATATTAAGATGGATCTCCAGGAGGTGGGATGTGGGTATATGGATTGGATTGGGCTGGTCCAGGATGGAGACAGATGGCGGACGCTTGTGAGTGCGGTAATAAACCTTCGGGTTCCGTGAAATGCGGGGAATTTCTTGACTAGCTGCAAACCAGTTAGCTTCTCAATAAGGACTCTGCACCATGGAGTAAGTAAGTAATTTCTTATCGGAGTTTCGGGACAACTTATCGGTCCCATTTTCACGGTCAAGATAAGACCGATAGGTTGTCCCGAAAAGACGGTAATAAATTACCACTACTCGCTGAGTAACAATCCAGAAGAGCGCAGTTCTCATCTCCTTAGTGGCGGAAGCCTGCAATCACGCACTGGAAGAATAAGAGCGCGGCCTTTTAAACTTTATGGTCTTCGTCTGTTACTCGTAAGGCGACTGAAGCAAGAATCTTAAGACGGGCAATATGTGTCGCACAAACAGGAAAGACTAAGGCGAAATTATCAATGACAATGTAAAGGCGTTCTTCTAAACTCCATGAAGGAATGTAGAGGGAGTGGCAGCAGAGCAGCAATCATTCTTAACTTTGGCAATAATGGAGGGAAGTTATCAGCCTCACGTCTCAGCCACCTTACCCCCTGGGAAAGGGTTCCAAGTACCAACTGCACAGGAGACTGGGTGGGCCGCAAAGCTGGTCTGGTCGCTTTCAAGAAAAGTAGAGTCAAACTCCGATAGTACCACCCGCAGCCTAGTCACTGCAATGACTGCGGTATCCCGGTTTGTAAAACCTTCCTGTACACGCCATAAAGGCATATGTAGGAAAGGAGGTATAGCTCCACTAATTCTTAAACTTGGCCCTTGATACAGGTCAGTACTAAGCTTCACGCAGCGGTCTCTTTACCCCCATAGAAGGTGCCATCGTTATCCAAGAAGCGAGGGTGGAGGGAAGAGACCTGAAATTATTTTAAACTTTTTCGGAATACAGTAAAATGTCCTGCTTCTGACTGCCGGGAATCGGATAATATCGTCGTGCACCCCGATGCCTAGAAACTGTACCGACTACGCTAACGCCGTTCCTGTGTAACACAAAAAGAAAACAAACGTGTTTCTTTTATTATTGAAAAATTTAATGGGCGGTATATTTGCGGTAATTAAACTCACAATGGGGAATGGTGTTAAAATGGTCTCAGTTCAATACAATGTGAGAATATAGGGCTAAAGAGAATTTCACTGCTTCAGAATATTTTCCAGTAGTCCCATGTGTGATTTCAGGCTTCCGCCGCTGTGTAAATGAGATCTTCATTCTTCTGGGATGTTACCCTGCATAATTGTTACTTAGTTATCGACGTATCGTGACAACTTATCGACCCATCGACCCTTTTCTGTTTCTATAAAATAATAAAATTTCCTCTTCAAGTTTATAATTTCAATGGGCTCAGAAAGTACTAAATCATGGGGTTATATAAGACTGTTAATCAGTTAACTTTTAAAGTTTGGACCTTGTTTAGTTATCCTCTCAGACTTCTCCAGTTTCTCAGAAGTAACAGGTCAATTGCACGAAAAAGTCACGATTATCTTCTCTCAGCTACTTGACAATTAACAGATAGGTTCAACTCTGAAGCAGTGGAATGATTCCTCCCAAAGAGTGGAACGAGTGATGCAAATAAACAACAAACTTGAGACTTGGAAAAGCAATAAATGAAAATTAAATACATACATAAATTACAACGTGGCTCAGCAGCAAGAGATAAAGTTTGCAACCTCTTAGTCCTACAGGATCAGACACAGGGAGAATAGATGTGGGGTTCAATTTGGGAGATGCACGATTCTCTTAGGTCCGTTATATTCCAAAAGGGAATGAGAAGGAATTAATGTGATGCGTAATAATTCAGCACTGTCACATCGCCGCGTTTACTTTCCACAAAAAAAAAAAAAAACACAAGAACACGTTAGATTGTGAGATTTTAAGTTCTCACGGAAGCGGCTATGAACAATTGTGTTTTCGGGGGAGTACAATGTTTAATATGGGAGTAATTCACTGACATTTCGAGGACAGTGTTGCCCCATCTCCAGAGCTGAAGATGGAAGCAAAATGTCCTTCTGAAGGTCAGTTAATTTTGTACCCAATTGAATAAAGCCACAACCCAGAAGACTATTCTTCTTACGTTCTGCTCCGAACCATCTACATCAACAAAATGACACTCGCTTGATGCTCCTACGTACATGCCTGCACATACAAAGACACTATCTTAAGGGGATGTATATATTCCACAATAATTACACGTCACTTTCCGAAGTGGACACCAAGTATACGCAATCCAATGGACTATGTGTACAGCGTCTCCTTACTATCGTCCCGTTCTAGCCAAGTACTAAGCCTAACAAAAATTGTAGCAAGGATCTTTTCTAATAGTTATTTACCAAAATACCAAGAGATCTAGACCTGAATATTATATCAGTATCTCTTCTCTAACAAGAAAGGAACAGGTTTTATATATATATATATATATATATATATATATATAATACGAATAACTTTATTGCGAGTAATACAATATGTAGCTCCGCAAACAGTGCAGAGAAACCTGCATCACAAGAAACATCAGAACAACGTCAAAGCAAGTTCTTTTTCCTTCTTTGTCCATGTCTACCCAGGCATTTCTGGACCTCTACAAGAAGCAATAAAGAGATAATCCACATGATTCCCGAAAAGAAGTGACAAGTTTATCAGTACTTAATTTACGACGAAGTCCACAACGAACAATCCCTGCAAAACTCCATAAGCCGCAGTAATTACCTGTCTAAATTCCTCAAACCAGTTTCATCATTCAACCTCAATCAGATCCACTTGTTAAATTCAAAGGGTATCTTTAATTCTGTTACAAGTGGCTACAAAAATCAAACAAAATAAGCAAAAAAAGACCGCAGAACGAAGTTCGAAATGTCAGCACGCATGGAAGTAACACAACATGAATGAAGGCATAAGTTTGCTAAAGCCATGAAAAATGCTGAATAATTTTCTAAATATATCCGACAACGGACGGCATATTACACCATACAAACACACACACACACATACCACTGCAAAACTTCCAAGCACCTGTCTTCATTTTCTGACGAGCTGCGGCTTTTACAATCAGACATACAGACGCACACAGGTGCACAGACACCATCTCTTTTATATATACGTATGTATGTATGTATGTATGAATATGACAGTGAAGAAGAGTGGACAGCGTGCGTACAAACTGCAGAACTGTATGCTGAACTACGAAATGATGTAGACAAACAGATGGCAACGAGTAAATCGAAAAATGGAAAAGCAATGGGACATTATCAAAACCCGGCCGAATTAAAAAAAAAAAAAGTAAGAGAGCTCAAGAAAATCATTTATGAACCCCGTTTAAAAATATGGGAGGAAGAGACTGTACCTCAGGAGTGGATATATGGCATTATATGTTCAATTCATAGAAGGGAGACGTGATTTGTGATAAATATAGAGCAGTCAGAGTGCTATGTGCAACATATAAAATTCTGGCAAATATTTTATATGTAAAATTAGTAACATATTTTGCTGAAAAAATAGAATGCCAAGAAGGCTTTTGAATGGGGAAGATCAACTGTTGATCAAATTTATACTACGAGACAAATATTGCAAAAATGTTGGGAACAGAATATAGATGAACATCATCTATTTATTCGTCTTCAAGCAGCATATGACACTGTTTGGAGAAAGGACGTGTGGAGTGAAATGCATAAACTAGGTTTCCCCTAAAAATAGTTAATTGGTGCAGAATTTAAAAAAAAATAAAATATAAGCTAAAGTTAAAATTGGTAAATAATTATCATCTAGAATTTTAGTTAACAAAGATCTGAGACGAGGCCACGAAATGCTCCTTTGCTGTTTAGTGTAGAGTTTGAAACTGCAATTAGAAGATCTGAAGTACAAACAGAGGGAAACATATTTGACAAATGTATTCAAATTATGGCATATGCTGCTGGTGTGGTAATTACGCGCAGAAGATTACAGGGTGTAAAAGAAGTATTTGCACCACTGGTCGAACAGACAAAGAAGATGGGATTAGAAATAAATAACATAAAGACAAAATTTATGATAGTATCACGTAAGCCTTACAATGGAAACGAACAGGTAAAACTTGGTACATATAATTTTGAAAGAGTGAAACACTATACGTATCTTGGTACAATTCTAACGTATAAAAATGAAAAAAAGACCAGAGACTGAAGATAAATTACAAATGCAAATAGAACATATTATGCAATTCTTCCTGTACTAAGGAATCGATCGCACTAAGAGCATAAAAAATAACTTTATAACACCTTAATAAGACCACAGCAGAATATTGGAAATTATGAACATATTGCTGAACGGCTATCTGATTTTTAAAGACAAGTTTTAAAAAGAAGGATCGGGAGAATTAAAGTAAACGAAAATGAAGAAAGAATTAATACTGCTGTTTGGAGATCTAGATTTACATTCATTCGTCAGAGCAAGTCGGCTGAACTGGATCGGTCATGTTAATAGAATGGATAGTAAAAGAAAAGTAAGTCAAGTATTTAACAATAATCCTCAGGAAAGTTGACTAAGAGGAAGATCAAAAAACAGATGGTGGAACTGTGTACAAACAGGCATAAATAAATGCAAAAGTAAAAACTGGTAAGAGACACCAAGAAACAGAGCTGACTGGGGGAAGTCCATCAAGAAGGCAAAGGTCCGCATTCGACTGTGGCGCTATCTAAGAAGAAGACATACGTATGTGTCTACGGGAGTGTAAAATGTTTGAGCCATTTAATACGCAAGGCGTTTCGGGAGCTGACTCTGTTACTATCATCAGGCGCCACCAGTGGTCTTATTGAGCTTCAAACCCAAACGGTTGTTCTTAATTTAAAAAAAAAGCCCTTGTAACTTGTAACAATCAGCGCAGACGACTGCAATTGCCAACCGTACCGACTCTGCATTAATACCCTGTAATTCTGCGTACTGCAGGCTTTAACTTTTATTGGTGGGGTTCGTTACGTTGTAAAAACAGAGAGCGACCGCTTTCACAAATAACACTTATGTATGTAAAAGAATTGCGGTAATTTACTGGAAGTGAAAACCGGTTTCTTTAGAATATTATTATCATAAGCTCTAATAACACCGCCGTCAATGCAGTGCGTCCCCACATGTGTACGGCAAATGTATCTTTATTATCTACAGTAAAGAACACGACGATTCACTTAACACGAATGGTTTCCGTAGCTGGAAAATCTGATATCGTTCATGTACTGTACATTATTTGACCCGTTCTCTGGAACTGCAGGATATGCAACTGTACTTTTGTGTACAAAGGATCTGGCACATATACAATCGGAAGGAAATAACTGTTTATGCATGTCCGAATGGTTTGTTGTTCAGGTTTAAATTCTAGTGCTATTTAATGTCACTCTTAAGAAAAAATTATAGTTACGTTAGTACGAGCATTTTTCGGGGCAGGTTGTAATAAAAATGGCGATACAACCTAACGTACAAGACCGACTATGCATAAGCCTATGCAAAGCTCTTAGAATGACTTACAGCTTCTACTTGCCTTCGGTCAACAAGTTTTAATGTTTGCAAGTAAATGCAAATTAATATAAAATTTCTGTACACATTACTTCAGTGTTACATCTGGAATATCTTCTTGTTGATTATAATTTCTAACCCATTAAAAATGGTTCAAAAACAAGTTTATCGTAACACCTCACACGACGATATGAGTACTAGGAGACTTTGGTTGAAACGGGAGGATAGTATTAAAGTGGATCTTAAATGAGGTGTAAAGTTGTAGGTAGGATTAAGCTAGTTCGCAATATGATCCAGTGGGCTCTTGTCAACACAGTAACCAACTGTCAGCTTAGCGATTATCACTCTGTGAAAAAAAACACTGCACAGATAATAAGGCACATTTATTATTACTAAAGGGACATTGATATAGTACAGAGGTGGGTTGATCTTTAGCGCCATGTTATTCGAATAAAATTTCAAGAAAACACATTAGACTGACGGAAACGACAAGATATGCTGACAACGTACGCTTGACATTCCTGATAGGTCTAAAGCAGGGGATGTGTGTTAATAAAACCTGTGATGTTACACGTGGTAGCTTCAAAATGTCCCCGGAATCAATTTATTTCTCAGAAATACAAAAAGATACAATTAATTAAGCTACAATTCCTTCAAAACTGTCTCCTTGTGCAACTATAAACTTCTGCCAGCCACTGTGAAGGTGTTGGAAACATTCCTGGAAGCCTTCTCAGCTCTTCCGCCGTATTCGTAATAATATCAGTAGCATCACAGAAGCGCCGTCCCTTCAATGCAGATATCAGTCACGGGAACAAGTAAAAATCAGCTGGAACAAGGTAAGGAGAGTATGGGGGAAGTTCCAGTGTTGTCACATTTTTCTTTGTTAAGAAAACCTTGAACAAAACCGACCTTTGTGCTGAAGCAGTCGTAAAGGAGAAACAAACTGTTGGTTCACCGTTTTTCGGGGCCTTTCCTTCTGACCGCATCCTTGAGGCGAAGAAGGATGTCAATGTACAGAAATTTCCTTCGTGCTACAATAACTGTAAATTATACCAACGAATTCCGGGAACATTTTGAAGCTAATCGTATAATATAAACCAATAAAATGCACCCTTGTTAAACTACTATTTTAATTTTTACGACGTCTTCTACGTGTCAAAAACACTCTTTCACCTACAAAACTGCTTATAACCTTGCATGTAAACAAACTATACCATACCCGTACCTACAACCGTCTTCCTGAAGATGAACCCTCGAATTCGAAACATACAGAAGAAAACGTAAAAAATAAATATTAGTTTTAAAAAGGTGCAGTTTGTTGGTTTATATTACACGATTATATTAAAATTCACGGTGCAAAAAAAAACAATTTTTTTTTAATCTACTACAAATATTCTGTTTAAATGAAAATAAGTTTCACATCTTTGAGTGGTGAAGTCTTGGTCACCGTCACTTCGAAGTAGCACCGCCCAGAGAACGCCACAAAAGTTAATGTTCGTTAATCAGCGGAAATCAGCACACATCTCTTAATTTACTGCATGGCACTATAAAAACTCAAACCTAGAATAAACCGCGTGAATAATTCCAAGGAAACCAACTGAAAGTACTTGGAATTATCAGATATGAGATCTGAAGTAACGTCAGATGAAATGCTACAGCCTTGTTTTTATTTTCTTAGTGACACTGAAAAACTGACGTGAGAAAAGAAACAGAAGCTGCTGAAAAGGTATGTTAATAAGGACAAAAAGAAAACATGCAAAAGCAAGTTCTTGTACTGGAAGCAGTAAGGAAAGATTAAAATTTTAAATTCGCATGCTCTTGTCACATGTAATACCTAAGCCTATGCTTCTTACGTAAACATCATCTTATATAATTCAACGCCTGAAACCGTAGCCTAATGAGCGTATCGTTCTGATAGCTTATTTTCTCTTTTTAACTGCAATTAAATTCTATCAGAACAAAATGCTGAAAAAGTCACAACAATCTTCGTTTGCATTCGATTATCCGTTCTATTTAATTGTTTTAATTCCTCGTAACCGGCAATTCCAAGCAAACTACTTTTTCCTCTTCTTCTTCTCATCCACCTCCTCCTCCTCTTCCTTCTTCTTCTTCTTCTTCTTCTTCTTCTTCTTCTTCTTCTTCTTCTTGTCTCCGTGTTTTCGTGTCTTTTCGGCCCAGGCTATCAGTATGAAGCCCTGTCAACTTCACGAACTGGTAAATCAGCATAATTTTCCGCACATCGTTATCCTTGGGCACACAACTGTCTACACGACTTGAAAACACGTGTTACAATACAAAATCTGTATGTGGTATTTGAATTCAAGAAACGTTCTCATCATCTACAATGAATATATATATACAACAACCACTTTAATATTATCCCTCCATCTTCGCCTAGTCTCTCCAAATAACTGTCACCTTCATGTTTACGTATATTTGGACCGAATACCTGAACTCCTCCCTTTAGGATTTGCGACTAAAATTTTGTAGACGTCTCCCATCGATCCCATGTGCAGCTATTTGAAATGAAATTAACAAGATATTTTGTGTGATGGTGTGGACTGGATTCAACTGGCACCAGAAGAATTAAAGACGGGACCTTGTGACCATGCTGATGAACCTTCGGGTTCCACAAAAGGCGGGCAATTTTTTGGGTTGCTGAATGACTATCAGCTGATGCATATAGTTCAGACTGACAGTTAAGTCTAATACTCTGCTCCACGTAGTTCAGGAGTTACCAGGAGGACTAACACTCTTTTCCAAGTAGTTTAGGAGTGACAGTGAAGTCTAAAAGTCCGTTCCATGTAATTAACGAGTGACATTGAAGTCAACAGTCAGCTCAATGTAGTTTAGGAGTGACACCGAGTCTAGTGTTTGTCTCCGGATGCACATTACGAGTGACAGTGAAGTGTAATTTCTGAGGACAACATTATGCCTTAATAGTTTCTGTGAGCTTCAACTAACATAACAGCAAGATTGTGACAAGATCAAGCAGACGCTACGCATTCTCGAGTAACCTAGAAAGGCGGTCGGTCCAGTCTGCTAATTAGAAAGGTCGCATTTTCATAATAACCTGAAACACTCGAGGAGTTACGTATTCTTAAGGTAAAGGCCTATTAAGAATTTATATTCTCTGAAGCATGTATCGTGGTACACATACGTGAGGAAGACCAACAAGATGTACAGTTTTCTTAATAATTTATTTCACTTAGATTATCCTCGACGTTTTTCGAAAAAGTAATTGTTCATTAACAGGAGTTGTGTACAAGCAGCTTACAGTATCTCACAATGCATCTTAAGAGGAATCTAGTCGCTGACACGATATGAATGATTCATATCGTGTCAGCGACTTGACGTCTCTTAAGATCCATGGTGAAATACTGTAAGCTGCTTGTACTGAAATCTCCTGATGATGAAAAATTACTTGCTCGAAACATGTCAAGGATAATCTAAGTGAAATGAATTATTAAGAAAAGTGTGCATCTTGTTGGTCTTCCTCGCGTATGCCTATGGAGATATTGTATTAACTGCCACATATTCAGTGTAAATGAACAGGTATAATAACAGCTAAAAACGTTTAATTTCGGCTCGCGGGGCCTTGGAATGAAACTGGAATATCCTAAAATTTATGAGGTTTCTCCTTCTCCCTCTGCATTTCGCTAGCATTATGCAGCACTGGAAAAATGCAGGTAACGCAATGTGCAAATTAAAAATTTCTGTTAATTTATTTCGGTAAACTCTCACAGCTACAAGGCAAAACAAACTATAGACGACATGTAAACAAATGTTGGGGTTTTACAGAAATCGTCCTTGATGTTCGTATACAATATACAATTATTTTATTTACAAATATGATTCACAAGAGAGGCAAACTGAAGATGATTCGTTCATTTCTGGGATTTTTCCATCGGCTGATATTTTGAAGAGAACACTACGTTTCGGAAAATGGACGACGTACAATTATTGACTTTGGCGTTTCCTAACAGACTCAGCTGAGTAGGAAAATGTGTACCCCACCTTTTGAATTGACCCAGTTTCAAAAGTTGCGCTTTGTTCAGAACACCAGACGGTAGACAAATATCAAAGTCCATCCATTATAAACAGAAAATATGTTAACATACACAGAGAAATAAACTGATTTTAAGTGCATTCGAATACTTATAATAAAACATAAAAATATATAACTTTCCGATGTCAGCAGATTTCTTGTACCGTGCACAGTGTGCGGGACGACCGTTTTTTCATCTAACGCATAGGACAGGTCGTTATTAGTGAGCTTCTTGTGTTTCATAAAGAAAGATTTTTGCAAGTCAATTCTGTCGGTTCATCTAACGGCCTATGCCAAAACGAATTGGCCGAACAACTTTCAGTGTAGATATCAAAATCAAATTTAAAGGAAATCTGTTGAATAGTTTCAGAGGGGGGAAATATGTAACAATGGAGACCCATCCATGCAATTTACTTACTTTGTACAATAATATAAACAGCCAACTAGATGCAACAATATAATTTCATTAATAATTTCAATCAGTTCAACGTTTTAATAAAAATCCAACCAGATGCAACAGTATGCAGATATTTATTTACTGCAAAGTCACTCTACATGTTTCGGGTGTCACAGCACCCATCATCAGGAGTACTAAAAACTGTAACCGCAGCC
>Ga0131853_10019345_pt1 | contig 12393 bp, 7 predicted proteins | sample TergutLab28metaG_FD_92764 | JGI IMG/M metagenome (GOLD analysis project Ga0131853, IMG submission 92764) | Labiotermes labralis P1 segment gut microbial communities from Petit-Saut dam, French Guiana - Lab288 P1 (version 2) (version 2) | ecosystem: Host-associated > Arthropoda: Insects >...
CAACAACCCAAAGGGTTGGGTTTCCATGGCAAAATTGTTTATGCAAACGCATCACAATATTACGGTACACGTACACTGCCATCCTTGTCATCATTTAACAGACTAGATCACACGGCCTGTTCTGCATCTTCCACTAGATTTACCTCAAAAAACAGCACGACTGATGGCAGCTTTATCTACGCTTCGGAGGAACAACAAACAGTTCGGTCGTGACCTGACCAGTACACACCACTTTCCAATCTCCGTTAACCTAAACTCAAAGGTCTGTGCCTTCCTTCGTCTAAATTTCTTCAACATAAAACAGAACTATGTAAAGGCTTATCATTTTCAGGCACATACAATTTTATCTTCTTAGCAAAAACAAAGCATCAGTTTTCTTAAAACCAATAAAAAATCAACTGCGTGATTTTACTGTTTAGAGCATGAAGCCAGCTCCTCTGAGACGCCGGATACAAACCGACACAGCTTCCTTACCCACAAGACTTGGATCTTCTGATAAACATACACCTGCGTGTCACACTGCCCTCATACTAGTCCGCTTCAAAGCCTCATGGTTAACATACGTACCGCCACGTATAACTTTTTGTCCAAACAGTATACACGTTCCAATTTCTTCTCACAAATGACAACCATACGCACCGAATGGCATTTCTAATTCAAACAAGCTGTGTTTTCTGTTAGGTAAGGACTGAACCTTTATGTACAAACAATGGACATATTTTAATCTTCAACGCGGAGGTCCGGATTCAGTACCGGGCCAGTTCGTGTGAGCTTTGTGACGGAGTGACACTGGGACAGGTTTGATCAGAGTACTTCGCCTCCCCCTTGTCAGTATTACTGCAACAATGCAACACAACGGGCGGGGGGGTCCACATATTTTCCCAAAATCTAGCAACCACCACAAAATTCTAGGAGCGATAAATGGAACAAGATAAGAAAGCCACACTGAGGCCCTGCAAGTATCAGGCGTCATGGTCAAAAAAATTAGTCGCCCGGGATTTGTGTACCCGTGCTCTATACTCATCATCATCATCTACACGTTGCTCCCATCCGTAAGATAAATGGGTTTGGCCTTGGAAGCTTCCTAAAAGCAATGCTCTTCTGGAAACTGGGGACTATTGAATAGAAAAGTTCGTTTATTTTTTAGTTCTCAAAATAATTTAATGTTTCTAAATTGTAACCATACAGATCGTCAAGCACGTGCTCCAGAATGGAGGTAGAAGTTTTCCGGTTTCCTAAGTTAGCAAAGCGTCATGTTACTGTCGTTAGTTACTGTGTTCGTTGTTTTTAACATAACATTACAAATCCCGAGAATATCACAATTTCCCCAGTCACAGATCTGATTAAGTTTATGGTAGTCGAAACATCCGTTCTTAAGCGGCATCAGGAATAGTGCCTATGCATTCATGACACTCTGTATTCTCCGGATCCGCTCACATCGTTACACTCTAACATGTACTGGACTATCCCGAACTCGAATACCATTAAACCAACATCCTAAACAAGCAAACGACGTTGTAAGTGTGAATTCATGTTTACTGTCAATACATCCACCAATAAATTCACTCAAATGAAATTCATAACAGTTATTGTTAAAATTCTAAACTATATACGAATGGATAACACAAATTTTTTAATATTTTGTGTATTTTAGAATTTTAATACTTTAAACGTTTCAATGCGGCAATGTCATACTCAGACTAACATGGTGGGCTTATATTCCTTTGTTCTGTAACTCCGTCAGAATGGCAGCCAAAATATGTAGGAGTTTCAATAATTGTTATGAACTGTATTTCACTAAGTGCACTTGTCTGTCGATGTACTGATTATAAGAATATGCACGGTTTGATTACAAAATTCATACATGCTGTGAAACGTTTTATGCAAAACCTCGAAACTTAAAAATTTAGTACGTACAAAAAAGTCTGTTAGCTATTCTTATGACCAACTACGGTTGGTCAGGATTACGACTTGACCTTGGAAGTAGTATCGCAGGGGGAAGTCAAGACTTTCAATTGTTTACGACTAGTAAATTTGTAACCAAGTAAAGCAATGGTCTGAACTGTAGTTGTTTCTTGCAGGATGAGTTAATGGCATTGCGCGAGACAGAATTTTCTGTTGTGTTCAGTCTGGCTAGAGCTGTGTATAGATTTGATTCTAGCCTTGTTACGAACTCGACACACAACAAATCGCAACCAGTGGGAAATCACAGCGACTGATGTTTTTGACAGGACTTGTATTTTTCTCTTCAAACTTCGCCCGGTGTGGGACTCCGACCACGTCGTCAAGGCCAACGTTTTACCTCTGACTAACGGCCAGCAGGCATTTCCAGCTACAGTGAATATGCCCAAAAAATAAGTGACGAAACGTGTGAATGACGCGGCATGACGTCAAGCATTGCGACATCGGGTATGGATGGAGAGGTCAGCATCTCGCACATATGGTAACTATACGATGTGGTCACTTTGTGCTCTGAAGTTGTTCTGGACGTGTATGTCGAAAATCGGGTACCTGTAACTGGCTTAACTGAGCTAATAGATTTCGTAATTAATGTGTGGTGGGAAGTTACCAGAAGCGTCAATACTCGCCTAACAGCGAATTGCTAGATGGCTAAACACACAAACAAGTGACACAAAAGACCTAAATTTAGTGGTGATGCAAAGGCTGACACAGTGCACGAAGGTCCATAGATCCGGCGCTCGAGGAAAACTGCAAAAACGCATGTATGAAAGCGGAATCAGTCACAGCGTTTCCTGTCATGACTTGCATCACTCCCAACCAAGCAACACATTAACCGAGTGGACGATTTCTCCTGATCTAGCAATGGCATGCCAGCAGTTCCACTTTCCTAGTTCGCAAACATTTTCGTAACATTCTATAGTTAAACATGAGAAGTGGGTCATGTTTCATGTGGACCCAGAATCGTCACGTGTAAGAGATGGCGTGAGGGGTTAAGAGTGTCACTTGAAGGAAAGGTGATTCTCAAAGTCGAGGGTCAATTCAGATCCCCTTTCTCACTACATGCCACGCCCACTCGTGTCCTGGATCGATATGTCCCTGGATTAGCCCATATGTTGTGAATTCTTGGGTTATTATTGCACTACAGACGTCACTCAGAGTGGGAAGGTTGAGCCGACACTTCCGATTCCGTCATTTCGTTTCCAGTACATCTGTCAACTACTTACACTATGCATAAAAATGCTTTATTTCAGCCACACATTGACAACAGGTGCGACACAGTACATACCGGCATGGAAATATACGCAGGATATTTATTGTATTATAATACCAACTACTTGCACATAAAAACATACAACAATCCTTCTGTATATGAAAGTGGTTGGTTTTTAGTAAAATAAGTATAATATGTTGCATGGAATAAACAATATCTACACAGGAGTCCCTTATCCACGCCAACAGTGCATTTTCACATATTATTATTATTATTACTAGTAGTAGTAGTAGTAAGTAGCTGTTGTTTTTAAATACGCATAACCAAGATTCTGCCTGTGTGTTTCAAAGGGGTATGAAACTTGGTACTTCTAGGAACATAGGCCGGATGTTGGTGAACAGGGTGCTGAGAAAGATATTTAGGCCTATGAAGGATCAGGAAACAGACAACCAGAAGAGACTGCAGACTGCATAATGAGGAGCTTCATGCTCTGTATTTCTCAACAAATACTATCTGGGAGATCAAATCGAAAATAAGAGAAGGGAGGGGCATGTGGCACATACGGAGAGGAGAGGAGAGGTGCATACAGGGTTTTGGTGGGGACACCCAGTGAAAGGGATCACTTGGAAGATCTGGGCTTTAATGGTAAGATAATACAGAAGCTGATCTTCAAGAAATGGGATAGGAGGCGTAGACTGGATTGATATGGCTCACGATAGGGACATGTGGAGGGCGTATATGACAACGAACCTTCCGGTTCCATACATTGCCGAGAAAATATTAGATTCTCAAAAAGGATTCTGCACCATGGTGTTGTGTAGCTGTAGCAGTAGCAGTAGCAGTAGCAGTAGCAGCAGCAGCAGCAGCAGCAGTAGTAGTAGTAGGAGTAGTAGTAGTGGTGGTGGTGGTGGTGGTGGTAGTTGCAGTAGTAGCGGCAGCAGCATAGTTACAAGGACCTGTGTTCGTGCATTTAATAAGCAAACAAGCACTTCAGTTTCGAAGAATGTTACCGGCGGCCGCGATGTATCTAAACCCAGAGTTTTCATTCGGACTTCATCTTTGCAGCCGTTGTGCGTCATTCTGTCAGACACTGTATTTTTAAAGAAAGTAGCCCCTCAGGTCGGAATATAAAAAGATAATAAAGATGAGAGTAACTTGAAGGAAAAATATGAACTTTTATATACATACATATATATATATATATATATATGAACTCATACTTTATTCAATTTCTAACTGCACATATGGCAGTGGACAATTCCCATTTCCAGTTCTATTATAAGCCGCGCGATTTCATGCAATAAAGTCGGGTTCAGATGCTGGTTAGGAAAATTTTCAGATTTGGTTCTACCAAGCCAAAAGCAACACCCTGAAGATGGGGACGGAGTCAGTCCCTCTAACGATGGAGAACTTTCACACCATGACACGGCTGTCTGTCCGACATTTTATTGAAGGAAAATTTTCGCCCGTATTTCTATAATATAAATAGCCCGTAAGTTCACCTTACAGACAAAGGCTACATATTTCCATAAGTACGAAAGCCTTATAAAGTGAAAGCACAATACCTAAATTACGGACAGATCTTTAAGAACGTAACAAACTACAAACTGTCCTGCCTATGGCATATAACATTCAGGACTGTTCCTGGAGATTGTCCAACGGCTGACACATTATTCAGAACATAACTTTCAGACAAAGGTTATCTTCCAGTTCTCAGGTGAAAATGTGGGGAGAAAACAGAGCTATTCTCAGTACTAGTCCATTGGTAAAGAAAAGATCTTTCTATCACACCAAACTAAGTACGTATGCAACCCTCAACCTAATTGACCCGAAGACGGAAACGAAACCCATTTTCGAAATGTGTTCCGTCCGAAATATTAGACGATGCACAAAATGCAGCAACCAAGTAAATATAGGTGAGACAGACGTCTGACAAGGGAAACACGCTCTCGAGCTGCAACAAAATCTGAAATTATGCGAGGAAAATTCTTGTCCGGTGAGTAGAACAAAACTCAGCTTTTCACTGCCGTTCTTCGTAGCACTCGATTATTATGCGCGACTAGGTATGAGTTGGACGACCTACAAATACTGGTTAGTTTCTCAGCTGGAACAAGTAAATTCATCATCTCTAAAAAAAGTCCCGACCGGATCGGAAACCTACATAGCTTCCTTCGGAATAGATACTAGAAGTTCTTTCCCTAAGGGTAAAGAGGCCGTGGCGTGAAGCTAATAACCCCCATCTGGTGCTGAAGTTATTGCTTGGGGCCATGCCTCCACTCTCCCGTATGTCCTCAGAGTGAATACAGGGAGAACTCTACCGCTCAACTTTGTACATTAACAACAACAACAACAACAACAACAACAACTACTACTACTACTACTACTACTACTACTACTACTACTACTACTACTACTACTACTACCACCACCACCACGCGCTCAATGTTATTAAAAAAAAAAGCGGTCATACATACATAATCTCTAAAGCAACAGATTACCATTTTTGTTTAAAACTCGCCAGACGTAATGACGATATTATATCATGTAGTTAGTTCTCTTTAATGGCGAATGGGCTATCACCGTGACAGCACGGTGTTAATCTGTAGGTAGGTAGTCCCATGCATACAAGAAACTAAACTATTTAATAATAATAATAGTTTGTCCTCAGAAGAAATAATGTATCTTTGTACTCCTAAATATTAATTCTTAATACTCCCAAATGATGTTCCTTAATACTCCGAGATTATGTGCCTTACTACTCCAAACGATGTGCCGAAATACTACCAAATTTTGTACCTAAACATTCCCAAATGATGTGACTCAGTACTCCCAAAGATGTAACTTAATACTCCCAAATTATGTGCCTTACTACTCCAAACGGTGTGCCGAAATACTCCCAAATTTTGTACCTTAACATTCCCAAATGATATCACCTAGTACTCCCAAATTATGAGCCTTAATACTACAAAACGATGTGCCAAAATACTCCCAAATACTGTATCTTAATACCCCAAAATGATGTGACTTAGTACTCGCACACTTTGCTCCTTAATACTCCAAAATTATGTGACTTTAACCCTCCCGAATGTACCTTAATACTTTAATGCTCCCAGTTTGTACCTTAATACCCCCAAGTGATATGCCTTAATACTTTCAAATTCTGGTTCTCAGTACTTGATACTCGTCCCTACGTACTTAATTACACATCCACAATAACAGACGGGCAGGTCTGCATAAGGAAAGAAGCAGGCCACCTGCGTGCCATACGTAGTAGCGTAAACCTGCTATTTTCAGTGATCGTTTTGATAAGCAAAGGAGTCGGATCAGATTAATGCTCCAGTATCTGCAGTTTTCAATATCTTCCAACGCCCGGGTGTTCAATAATTATGGTTCACGACATCACGTCGGAATGATGAAGTCACGAGGGCGGAGCAGGGGCATTACGCATCCACGTATGATTCACATTTAGACGTCTCACGCCATTAAATGACTTCTAATGCACTGAAGACGTGGTTGAGCATATCATTAGTGTAGCTATTGACGTAGGCTACAAGTGACAGCACAGGAAGGACATAGGGGCCATGTTGAGAGACAGGCTAACATCACGTTAGGGGCACGAAACTAGGCTGTGATTTCTACTTGTGTGATTTCTAATGGAGGCACAAGCTAACCACGGAAATTAAAACGAATTAAACTGATTAAAGTTGGTAGTATACACGTATGCTTAAATACTGGTCGTAAATGCTTATTTACCTTGCCCGTACATACACTGAGTCCCACCCGTAACATTCTAATAAAAACAATATCACAGAAATGGATGAAGGAAACAATATAATCCCAGAGTACATATCACTAGTAAGCTGGCTTCATACTGACCAAGATATGAAATGTACGTAGTGTCATACCGAGATGGGTTCGCACTCTTTCCCTCATTTGCCAGCATCTGTGTGGCACAATATTATGGTTGGGTCGTCGTGTTTCTTCGGCCTCTCAGACTCCGCCCCGTTTCTGGCACTTATCTCATGAACGGCGATATACTGACATAAAAATACACAGGTTTTCTTATTTTTGCTCGATTTTAACGATTTCAACGAAACCGACTGTGACGTGCAATTTCTGTAAAAACGCGTAACATAAAATTCCGCTAAAAAAAATAATCCATCCATTGGGAGCCGAATTGTTGCACGTGTACAGAAACATACGGAGGACAGATTGTAAAAAGCAAACAGTCGCGTTACGCAATGTTTTGCGAACGCGTCTAATAATTGCACTGTGTATAAACGTTTGGAAAGAATTCAGTAATGTAAATGGAATATAGAAACAACGGGCGCAATATTGGTCATCGGTACTGTAATGCAGTCGATCGGCTGTGACCCGTTCAAGTCCCGGCAGAGCGTAGAGTCGCGAACAGGCCTTCATAAACACTAAAGACAGCGAAGTGTTTTTCATCCTACAAGGTTCGACGGTGACACGACCACATGCCTTTAAACACAGTTTTTGGCCTACATTAATATGCATAGTCGTTATGATAGTAAATATGAAAACACTTAAATATACGAGCTTCTTCAGGGAAAAGAGAGAAAGAACGTGTGTGTGTGGGGGGGGGGGGGTCGGTTTGGAGGTGCGTCAGCATCCCAAGTGAGAGCCGAAAGGTCAAACCATGCACACAAGAACCCGCCAATGGAACCTATCCTAGGCCAGATGAATCCATTTACCCTACCAACGTCCCGACTACTTAAACTGCAATATTACCCACCTTCAAAGTAGCTTCCTTTCGTCTTCCTGTCGCAAATTTCGTAAGAATTCCCGTGTAAACGTCGCTCTAGCAGGCCCACTTTTGAATGCGACATATGAAAAGGTCGTATTTCTCAGACAGCGATCGGTAGGTTGAGTAGATTCTACTCAGGACAAGAAAGACCACCCCCCCCCACCCCCACCCCCGACCACAGCGCCATTTAGATTTTCTAACCGTCGTCGTCACTGCTGTTGGTACAACCGATTTGTAAAACTTTATATTGATTTACTACAGGTTTTTACAGCCAAAGGTTGTTTCTTATTTGTAAAAATGTTCTGGTTTACATGTTAATCCAGTTAAGGTACTTTATGGCGCCGGTCTGCTGAAGCAGTGCAGCTCTGTACAGTGTCCGCGGTTACCAGAAAAGTTGAGAAACAAAATTCTAAAATATAGTTCTTGTACCAGGTTCAGGGAGTCGACAAAACTCCACCTAGCCTCTTATGAAACTGGTTCTTTATTAATGGGGTTAAGACGGCCGGGCCGGGGGTTACCACTTTCCTGTATTCACTTCTAAAGCTAACAACGCCTTACACTCATTCATGGTGTAGCGCCGAGGGCTTGGATAGAGCTTGAGCATTAAAAAACTGAAACGCCAAAATTACTATTTAGAATTAAAAAAAAAACTTCTGAACCAGGTCAGTAAGACAGTATAACAGACAGCTGTGTTCGGTACTGTTTAATGTAACTGGCCTGCTTCATCCAAACTATGACGGGACTCATAAGACAGCAAACCTTTAGGGCGATTGGTTTTGGGTTTACAATCATCATTCGGATCACTATGAAATCGTGGACCGAAATCATATGACTAGTGTAACGTCTTAATGTAATGAATGCTGTTAAGATTATATCGATTAGAAAGAGAACGAACAATAAGACGGATTACCACAATGGAATGTCTTCTGTCAAGATCTATGAAAGGATTTAAAATAATATTAATAATACAATTATCGCTGACCTGCTGGCCACTGACTGAAAAACTCCGCCCCTGCTAGTTAAAACAACGAATGTGTTTACATTCGAGCCACACATCACATCATGTAAATTGTGTTAGTCGATTAAGAATCATCAGCTTTATTAATGCACTTAATCATTTCACTTTAAATTGCATTATCACGAAAATGCGAAGCACTGACATAAAGAACATACGAAAGTATGGCAGAAGAACAGACAAGCTCAGATATATATTCTGCGTGTACAGTAAAACAGAATATTACCAAAAGCACTATTCCATGTCTCAGCATGTTCTCTGGGCTGTACTTGCGTTTCCTTTGCATGTAACAGTTACACAAGCACGAGCAGATTTAAATAAATACTCGTACAAACCGACAAGAAATACAATGTTATGTTAGAAAAAAAAATCCGCTCTGTATCGACCACCGAAATTCAACACAGTCATTGATTGGCGAGGTGTGAGGTTGCTACCGCGCTGCGGTTGAAGATGCCCGTCTTCTGGGATGACAACGTGTAAACTGGCTCATAGCAACTACGTTTCGGACAAGGGTAGTGCTGCCATCGTCTTTCCCTTTTGAATATTTCGCCCCAAAAAGTAACCACTAAAGTAGGAACGAATCTGCGGGCCAGGCCACGGTGAAGAAGCTAACGCGCGGATTCTTTCACTAGGGGTTGCAAATACGTATCTGAACTAATCTACACTTGCAAGCAGTACGTTCCTCCGAAATGTCAATACATACATACCATACATACCAATTACATAGCGTCATGTAAGTTGTTAAAAAACAAGTCGATGTTTTAAATGACCCATCAGCGAAACTGTTCCGCATACCGCACCATTTTTCTTTTAAGGTTTTTGATGGATGTAACTTCTTCGCCAACTAGATGATGTTTCGAAAGCTCCGTTACCTAATTACGGTTACTAGTTAATACTTGTACATGTGTGCACTGAGGGGCGTTACATGCAGGATCCGGGGTACCACTTTCTCCAGGATGACTCCATGGGCACCACCCACTTTTGTGACAAAGAATTATTCGCCTGCAGGTGCGGTGTCAGCAACGACACCGCACTGCTGAGTAATAGAAGCCAACGCGTTTCTGGAAGTATGTTCCTCGCTTCTGGGCAGACTTTGTCTCATAAACCCCCACATCGAACTGTGGACATCGGGGCGGCCACTCCTGAGACGCCGGTAAATGCTGCGCTCTAAGGCCAATCCACTTACACCTGAACACTTCATTCACGAATTCCATAACGATGTCTACATAATGAACAAGAGCTTTACTTCACCTTGCAGTAGAATTACTATGAAAGTCCCTCCTTGTTTTCCCCGTATGTGACCTTGCATCAGCCCATGCGCTCGTGACTATTCTTCCACAGTGTGACTCGTCACTCATTTCTTACACGGCTGTATCACGCAGAACGGGAAAACAGTTACATCCATACCGCAATTTCATTTTTGTGGGAGGGAGGTAACAGGATGATTCACACTACCAGGATGTCACGTATGGAAATGATCTAATCCATCGTAACGGTACAAGCTGCTGTGAACGTTTCAAGGGGTTATTTACACACTGTTAGGTGTCAACCTTGAGTATCTTACAGTCCCCCAGCTAGTCAGAAAACTCCCTGTCTTTTATGGAGCAGATAAGATCCAAAAACGTACAGAATACTAACACTTCTTGTGGGTTCTTTCGAACTAGATTCCGTTCTTCTGACAGAAGATATCTGCTAGCACCTTCGCTAATAATTACATGGTTACCCCCTACTATCGAGTGACGGGGGCTCCAGACCGGTATCTAAGCCACGGCTCGTGACAATTTTGAAAACAGACCGTGTTATCTGTTATTTTCCCCTCCAAGGACGTACGATTTTGTAACATGTTGGCTTTTTCCTTTCTTACAGCAAGGTGTTTTTAGCCAATAGATAAACACTTGACGGCCGGCCGAGACTTAATTTAACGTAACCAAATCTACCATCCACGTATGGAAGCCGTCTCCCAAATCCGGAATGAAGTAAACTAAAGTGTATACGCGTAAATTAAAGAATACAGCTGAAAACGTTTTCTTGGTTTTAGAGGAACTCAAAAAACACGGGGATCATACCGTAATGTAAATAGGAAGAAGTGGATTGGACAAATACGCTACTGGCATCACTACTTCGTCGAAAACCAGAGTTCTATAGCAAATTTATTAATATGCTTAAACCAGACAGACGTATTTTGGACGTCAGAACTAATGTCTTTGGACTCTATATCCAGTATGCAATCAAAGCTCTGTAAAGTACTGTTCTAAGTATGTACAGAAATTTAAAAGGCACTTTAAGGGAGACCTAAATTCGCTATATTATCAATAAGATTCAATTCGTTCAGAGACCACATCTGTTATTTTTGTGGGAGGAAGAAGACAGGGATTCCAACCCATCCGAAGTGACGAGTGTACTAATTTATTTTTAAAAAATATGTAACAGGTTAAGGTTACAACCAGGATATATATATCTGCCTTCGAAATAACACTGCACTTGTCATTATATTTTCCTGTTGACACAATTAAGTCCTGGCGACCGCGGTAGCACAGTGGTTAAGGTGTTGTGCTACAAATCGGAAGGTCGCTGGTTCGATTCCATATGGTGACACTGGAATTTTTCATTGGCATAATCCTTCCGATCGCACGATGGCCTTTGGGGTCGACTCAGCCTCTAACAGAAATGAGTACCAGTCGTATTTCCTGGGGGTAAATATGGTCGGTGCGTAAGGCTGACAATCTTGCCACCATCCTGGGCCATTGTCACGTAATCTGGGAACCTTAACTTCCTGGGACCCTCTGGACACCTCGGGCCTGTAATGGGACTGATTTACCTTTACAATTATGTCCATAGAACGTAAATTCGAAAATGTCGCCCCTGTTCTGTAAAACGGGGCTAGCTACCACTTTGAGCTAAACTGAGTTGAGTGTAAAGAATCATTCAACTAATGGTCCTCGATGACATGTAGAAAGATGACAATTCATTTTCAAGAGGAACCAAGATAGGTGAAGATATGTAAAACGGAGCCATGCTCTTGCTTCTCCTGTAAAACTGATATTATGTGGGTTGTCTCGTTTCGAAAAGAAAGAAGGAAGAAAGTCGATACGTTGTCCTAGGCAAGGCCCAGCTGCTCAAAAGGTTAGAAGCAGCAACACGCTATTTCTACACGGTAAGAAAAAGGTGGCCACCTTCTGAACAGAGTAACTGCCATTCGTTCACGAGTCGTTACGTATGCGGTTGTAGTGACCTTCAAAACAAAAAAAGATCAATAAGAACCAGCTGAGATAAACCGGCTAACTACAAATCGGCAACGAAGCGAGCTCAGCCGTTAATTGTAACTCGTAGTTCGATCCAAATCAGGCGGATGTTCGCAATGTGTAGCATGCATTCGATCCATGTGTAGTGGGTCCCTGTCACCACGGCATGGCGCGTCCTCAGGTTGCGGGTAGAGGA
>Ga0131853_10019346_pt1 | contig 12392 bp, 9 predicted proteins | sample TergutLab28metaG_FD_92764 | JGI IMG/M metagenome (GOLD analysis project Ga0131853, IMG submission 92764) | Labiotermes labralis P1 segment gut microbial communities from Petit-Saut dam, French Guiana - Lab288 P1 (version 2) (version 2) | ecosystem: Host-associated > Arthropoda: Insects >...
AGAATATGATATTATATGTTAAAATAGAATGGACATATGAGGAGTAGATTTGTTTAATAATTTTCAATGATAACACAGGTCTGAGAAAACGTATCATATAGGTGAGTGAATTTACTTTAGAGGAGTAATACTACACATGTGCTGAGAAACTAAAGAAGAAACATTCATTACTCATGGTACAGTATCTACCATGTGCTTCTGGACCACTCACTGATTCTTTATTGTCCATCTGATGTTGCTACCTAACAGACTGCAATCTTTACATGAGTTACCTAGATATTCCTTAACAGCATCCTGAGCATCCTTGCGAGCCTGATCAGTAAGTTGGTCAAACTGCTGCACATCTGAATCTTGTACTTGGCTCCTTAGTGTGTCCATTTCATACAGCAGGGCCTTCAGCTGTTTGATCAATCTTGTAGCATTTATTTGTTCATGATGCACCCGGTCCCAGTCTTCCAGACGTTGAAACTGTTCACAGTGAGTGAAATATTATTTTCGATTTTTTTATGAGTTCCATAACTACACTTACTTACTTACTCCATGGTGCAGAGTCCTTCTTAAGGAGCTACCTGGTTTGCAGCCAGTCAAGAAATTCTCTGCATATTACAGAACCCAAAGGTTCATTACCGCACTCACAAGTGTCCGCCACCTGTCCCTATCCTGGGCCAGCCCAATCCAGTCCATATACCCACATCCCACCTCCTGGAGACCCATCCTAATATTATCCACCCATCTATGCCTAGGTCTCCCCAGTGGTCTCTTTCCCTCCGGTTTATCCACCAAGACCCTATATACCCCCCTCTCCTCACCCATATGCGCCACATGCCCAGCCCATCTCATTCTTCTTGATTTTATCACCTGCACAATATTGGATGAGGAGTACAGATCATTTAGGTCCTCGTTATGCAATCTCCTCCATTCCCCTGTTACCTCGTCCCTCCTAGGTCCAAATATTCTCCTCAACACCATATTCTCAAACACTCTCAGTTTCCTTTCCTCCCTCAATGTCAGTGACCAAGTTTCACACCCATACAAAACAACAGGCAAAATTATAGTTCTACATATCTTAATCTTTAAATTTTTGGATTGCAACCTAGAAGACAAAAGATTCTGCACCGAATGATAGCAAGCATTTCCTGACCTCAATCCACTCTTAATTTCTCCCAGAATAGAATTTTGATTTGTTAAAGTTGTTCCCAAATACTTAAACTCTTCCACCCTCTCGAAAGTACTATTATCAATCCTCACACTGTGATTTCATCCTGCATTCTGATCTCGAGACATGACCATGTACTTAGTTTTATCTGCACTTACTTCCAGTCCAATCTCCCTAGTAGCAGCTACTAAAGCTTCTGCATTTTCCTTTAGCATATGTATACTTTCTCCCAGTATATTAACATCATCAGCATAAGCCAGAAGCTGATGTGTACCATTTAGTTTCAAGCCATCCTGGTTTACCTGAACCCTCCTAATGGCATACTCTAGAACAAATTTGGTTCCATAACTATAAATCTAAAAAAAAAATTCATACTTCAGGACTAAACAATATTCTGTGATAAGTCAACTTATTTTGTAGAAAAAAAAAATAATAAAAAAGAAATTAAAAACAGCTTAATGTGTTTCTACACATTAATCTTCAATATTTTTGAAGTCTGGATGACAATACTGAATACAACTTCACTTCAATCTCATTTAAATTCTGCTCTTCTGCAGTTCCCATCAGGCATTTAATTCCAGCACCAAATGGCTAATACGGCCAGTATAATCTATGATGGATTCATAAAGTTTACCGTTACAAATCAAAGTGTTAGTTTCCCTTAAAAAAAGGAGAAACTCGAATATAACTAATATTGAGTTTCACGAAATTAGCAACTCACTAACACATATGGAATCAATATCAGACTGCAGCAGAGTAAACTGAGTGTCCCAGTTACAAAAAATGAATTAACTCTATGGAGCAGAGATCATCTTGAAACACTAGTACTGTCTAAGCATGTCAAAAAAGTTCCCTGTAGTTTATGGAAACCAAAGGCTCATTAGGATGTTTAAGAAAAGCAAATACTTGTCAGTACCTGATCCAAATTAATCCAATCCATGCCCTCCCAGCATACATCTTTAAGATCCATTTTATTGTTAACCCCCAGTCTATGGTTAGGTCTTCCAAATGGTCACTATTCTACAGGTTTCTCCAACAAAACCTTGCAAGCATTTTTCTCCCCCATGCATGCCACATGCCTTGCCCACCTTAACAATATCTTAAGGATCTGATGTTTATTGGACTGGGCATCATTGTGATAGCTGAAGAATAAAAAATCAACTAGACGCCACTTGCTACATTTTTTATTTTATTTTACTTCTTACAGACTCGACATGTTTCGGGCATTACTATGCCCATCATCAGGAGCTTGCGACTATGTTGTTGAATTACCACATTGGTTGTTTCGTTCTTCGCTGGCTGTGTGTTGGAGGTTGGGTGCGGTTCGGCTGAAGTAGTATCTGAGCTGCTGGTTAAAGCACAACAATTGTGCTTTAACCCACAGCCCGGATACTACAACATAGCCGTAAGCTCCTGATGATGGGCATAGTAATGCCTGAAACATGACGAATCTATAAGAAGGGAAAAAAAAAATATATATATATATATATATATTGCTCTTGCCAGGATCCGAACCCTTGATCGTCCAGCCTGTAGCCCAGTCACTCTACTAACAATGCTATCCCAGATAACTAATAATATTTCGTAAGTTATGTCAGTCATGTCACTCTTCATTGTTCAATTTACAATTGCTAGGTAACTGAACAGCATACAAAATTTAGATGTCATCAGCAACAATGGATATCTAAGAGTACCTACTTAAGCTGTGCTGCATAAGCCCTTTATGACTGCCAATATGGAAAAGCACAAGTCCCAGCATTGATACTTGTGGAAAACCTGAAATTACTGCCAATGGTGACAAAAGAATTCCAGAAATTTGAACAAGCGTTCCTCTGTTGGTTAAGAAAGTATACAGAAACAGGTCAAATAACCATCAGAAAGCCCACATACACAAAGTGTTTGCAGAAGCAGAGCATGAGAAACAATGCTGAGAGAACTACTGAGATCAACATACATGGCATAAACTTCATGCGGACAGTTAACTAAAAGGATTATAATGTCCAGATAATGAGGGATTTTAGGCTTTTTCCTTGGTGTAACTGAGGTCTTTCATCTTCTAGTATGCTCTACATTTTCAATGGGTAGTTTGTAGCCACTGATGGTGTGCAACATCCCAGAAGAACAAAGACCCAAAATCAAGATGAGTTAGCAAATTAGTATTTGCAGATTTTGATTTAATTTTGAGTTCAAATAGTAAGAAATGTGATCATGCATAACAAATTCAAATACCTTGGAAAAACTGTTACAAATACAGATAGTTTGTTAACTGCTGAAACACTGTTGTCTTTTTTGCAAATGGGAACAATTGCTGCTACCTGCCATAGCTGCTGGGATAAGAACAGATTTAAAATGTGTCCAGAACAAATACAAACATGACAGAACCCTGTATCATAAATGTAGGAACACCATAAAGTCTGACAGATTTGACAGTCATAGCAGTTTAAAGGCTTCACTAATATCCAAATCAGATACAGACATTAAAGACAAAAAATTAGAAGGCAGAGAAGTAGAAGAGAAGACTCCAGGACAAGAATTATTTGTAAGAGTCGAAAGCACTTGAACAACTCCTATAGCTGTACCAGTAATCGAAGTCGCCACCAGTCAAAGTCACAACACTCAATTACGGATTGCAATTATAATCCACTGCATTTGATCACAAATAAAGATATATTAGATTAAATATATACCACAAAATGACAAGAGGTACAGCTGACTGACATATGAATTTATCCACGGCAGCAAAAATATGTTATACTGTGAAGTATACATACAACTAATTTAGATGCGAGAGGTTGAACTTTATATATTTATGATGATGAGGTTCCATCAATGTATTCTTGACACGTTATAATAGAAAAAAGTCCTAGAATAATTTATTGCATAAGTGTGATCAAATTTCAGTTCACATAACGCACAATCTTACCTTTTCAATATTGACCTTATGTTTCTTCAGTAAGTCTATGTGATGAGGCACTGCTACGTCCCTGAATTTACTTACAGGAATTTCAACCCTCTTCCAAGATTGCTTCGGAGGAGCCCTAACTCTTAAATTTTCACTACAACCCGACATGATGCTGCAAGTCTTTAAATCTTTATAGGTTATGTTTGTGTAGTACGCACTTTCAGTTGCACCAGATTTAACACAATTTTACTACTTCACTGCTACTCGTACCGCTTTTCCCATCCCAGTAATTAAAATAACACGATAAAAAATCTGTCCATTGTCATTTCGGACCACAGATTAATACTCATCTTTCATATACGATGCATCCGTCCATCAGTGAGATTGGATACAGCACGGAACGGAGACGCTCACGACCACAGATCATATAGTCACACGACAACAGATTTATACTTCGTACAGATTGGAAACTGTGTGGAATCAGATGATCTGTTCTGTGGAAACTAGCTGGCAAGCTTGTTGTGCTTTTATGTAAACTGACATGGGCAAAGCGGAAACATGAAGTAGATCTGTGCTACTGGGCAAAGCGGAAACATGAAGTAGTCTCTGCTACTGTCACATCATACCCTGTCCATTCCCTCCAAATGAATTATGGCACCAAAAAATTGCTAAGTTCCTAATCATTACAAACCAACCAATTAGAATTATTAGTTACACGTTATTGTATTACGTTTTCTCGATACACTTCTGGTCAGATCAAAGTACACCATACAATAAGAAGGTATATTTAATGCCTAATATGCGTATTTAGTTGGTTTGTAATAAATACGATAATGATACAATGCATAGAAAATGCAGGCTGTTAAGATCCAAAATTGTAGACCTCCAGGTTATGGGACCTTGCGATCTGACTGGTGGGTATCACTGGGGTTTGAGTCAGGGCATACTGTATATATCTTCTGACAGCCTGTTAAGTTGCATCCAAAATGTTCCTCGAAAACACTCATAACCATGTACCAGACTGCACAATGTCCCAACAAAGACCTCTCACGAATCCTTGCCATTTTGAGCACCTCATATCCTGTACCAAAGAATATTAGGAACAAACGATGTGTGGGTGGAAATACCACACTGGGAAAACTGAGTTACAGAAAAGCATTGTGTTTTTTACACACAGAGTATTTAATATTACATACTTTTTCCACCATCTGTACACAGTATTTCACATTTTGCCTTTCAGACTGCGGATACAAGATCTGAAACACTTCCTCTTTAGACATCAGGGTTAGGATCACATATGATGAATTTCAGTTCTCCTAAAATGATATCACAATGTATGTGATTGCCCTATGTACATCGTATACCCTGGCATGCTCAGTACGGTAGGTGAAACTTCTCAAGGGATATGGGTGGGGGTTCATCGAACCAGATGAAGTCCTCACTATTCTCTGATTTATTTATTTGTATTTGAGGTACAAAGTCTTGTCAAGTTAATCCAATAAAAATCATAATCTAGAAAAAAAGAACAGTTACTTCATTCCAGAACTAGTAACCTGTACTTCAGGAGACCTCAGACCTCACTGTGTCCAACCTTGCTTGCACTGCTCGCTTACTTCACTGCCAGCAACCAATTCCGTGGTCAGTACAAAAATTCCTTTTATTAGTTTATATTTGGTCTTAGTTGGAAGGTTTGCTTATGGTAGGTTGTAGTCCTTTGTCTGCTGCTAACAATGTTTCTGACTCAAAGATCTCTGTATCCAACCCTTTCTACCTATCACTAATGGTTCCGTGGATGGAAGTTGGCAGTGAAATTTATGACAGATGGCTATGAACCGCTCGTAACTGAGCCCAGCAATTGCTCTACCTAATGTACCAAAAATGTTTGGCTACAACAAGGAAAATCACACACTCAGAATTACTTACAGTGTTGAACGTTTTCAAAGTAGAAACAACCGCTTCCCTTATACACAGCTATCACCACATGACATATATTAAATTTGTACGCAATGACCATGATTACATAAATAAAAAACTGCGTTTCTGATGGTGATATTTTCTGTACAGTACACACAACACTGATACACTAAAGAGGCAGCACTGCCCAGTGTCATACAACAGTCAACATAAAAAAAAAAAAACTTTTCAAATTTGTGCACTAATTTTCAGTTTAAGGTGATTAGGCATGGACAATATGTGACTGCATTTATCTTCTGTGGGAAGCTAGCAGAAAGTGATGTCAATGTCACACCAGCAGTCATGGGCATGGATTGATTACATTGATGATATAACCACATGAGTCATTTAGTTTCTACATCTACAAAATTGGCTTTTCTTACCAACATGAATGACAAACGTAAATCAAGATCATCTACTGTAATCCAAGCAAAAAATCAGCAAAAGACAATTAGTATTGCAGGGAAATTAGACGTAATAAGTCAATTTGAAAAAGGTAAGGAAATTGTTGACAACTGGCATAATGTTAAACTTGCTCACAGTAGTGTATGTAAAGTTTGTGATAATGCTGATAGAATTGTGAAGGCACTAAATATTTAGATAACATTAAATGCCAAAATTCTGAAATAGGGAGTGTTTGTGTAGCACAATTACCATAGTCTTGTTGGAATTACTCGTGAAAAAAACCATGGTTGTGAGTCCTTTATGTTTTTATTGAATTATAAATAAATAAATAAACAAGTGTATGGTATAGAAATGTATGTATAAATATATAAACATATATATATATACACACACACACTATAAATACAGTACATATACACTCTTCAGGTCCATACATCAACTAGTGCTGTAGACACTCTACATTGATTTTGTCAATTCCTTAACCCCTAGGAAATACACTGTTTAAATAGGAATTTTGTGTTTGATTTCAGGGATTTTGATTTGCACAGCATTTTTCAAGAATGTAACCCTGGCACAAACCTGCCTGTTCCTTGTAAATTTTCAAATGGCTCTTTTACATTTCTTTGAGAATCATTTCCTCTTTTTAATTTTGTTACATGAATTCCACAAAATTCCAATCCCCTCTTTTAGTGAGTACTACTTAGAAATTTAGCTTGTGATGTTCACATTCAAAGTTGTCATGTTTCCTGTCCCAGGAATAACCGACTATTAGTAGAAAAGTCAGACAGCATACTGTATTCATCTAGCTACAGTTACATCATAAACAAGTTTTAAACTGGGGACCTGCTATTTCCTGTGTATTTGCGGTGGAATGAAAGTCACACACACAATGGGGAATTCATTGGACAGTGCTCTGGAAGTACTAAGATGAAGTATTGTGAAACATTACTGCTGCTGAATCCCCTTCTTCAAGCATCATTTCTATTTTATGTAGGTAGCTGGAAGAAAAGTCACAAACTTCTTGTCTTTCCACAGTTCAGTTTCATGCCAGTTCTTTCTTTCTCTCCTGAAATCTTCTTGCATCACATCATAGTTAAAAAACTGGGGTTATCAAAATAAACAAACCCTGTTATGAGATTTTATTTATTTGTGCTTGCATAGTTACACAATATAGTTACCACAAAAGTATAAGATATCCTTGAAACTTATAATTCAACAACACTGAACGATGCTATGTTTACAGTTTGTAACCATGTGTCAATTTTCAAGACATCAAGCAGTGGATGTAACGACCCTGACTATATTAGAAACGCATATGACTCCCTTTTCAAACAAAAGATATCACATTATCTCTCAAATACAAATAAATATGGCCTGATGGAGTTTTATTTTTATTTTATGTACTGTTTTATTAAAATATGAGACATAGTTATAATTGTTTCACAGTCTTTGTTTTCCATATTTGAATGTATGTATGTATGTGTGTGTGTGTGTATGTATGTATACACACACACACACACACACACACACACATATATATATATATATATATATATATATATGTATGTATATCTCCAAACAATACACATAAAGGCTGTATCATTAAATGTAAGTTCCTGAAGGAATGATATGTAGAGGTTAATGCATGCCTGCATGCATGTTTTCAACTACAACAAACTAGACTAGAACACAAGAACGCTTTCAACACAGTGATGTGAGCCAAGCTGACTGTCACAACACAACTAAGAATCAGCTATGTAGCCACATGATACATTATTGCTGTTTTGCCTCACCAATCTGTGTTCTTAAACTTCAAAATTGAATTTTGTTTGACTGAGTGATATATATCACAATGCCATTAAGAACCATTTTATCTGCTGTTATGACTACTAGTTTTTTGATGTTCAATTTCCTACTCAACATTTCCAAAGTATTAAGTACTTTTAATGAACATTTTACATTTTACATTTCAGCACACAATTTAAGAAAAATGTATTATTTGAACAGAAAAAGGTAAAACTATGAAATACATGGCACTTTGTGGAATGTACGACAGAAATTATGCAGCACGTCTTAAAAAAGCATTAAATCTCCTTGTTGCCTAAATATATAAAATAAATTTCTATGGATGTTTGTTTATGTGTTCATGTATACAAATGCAGGTTGTTTAAAGGTCAATAATAGATATATCATTCATACGTGCATTCATATATGCACACACAGATCGTTTAATGGTTAATAATAGACATTTCATTCATCAACTACACAGACAAGCATCAGTTTTGAAGTTATGCAGGCTCTTGTGAAGCGTCTATCACATAAACAAGAAAAGCTACATTTTCGACAATATTTTACACCTCAATGTAACATATTATATATCAACAAGATTTCAATCACTGTATATTCCTTGATTTGTCTGCTTGGTGCAATAAGAGCATTTTTATCAGTGGTTCATCAAACACTTTCTTAAAACACTGATAAACCTACAGCAAGTAAAATTTTTCACTATTTGAATGATGCAAATTACATTTGTGTATTATTACTAAAAAAAAGGCAAAATAATAATTTTGCTATTTATAATTACAACAGAATTTATATATAATGTACAGATAAGCATAACACATTCTTCACATGGGGTTTAAGACACTGGAATTACACTTCACAACTCTCATGACCTTTACAGTTCCAAAATTCCAGCCATTTTAGCCTAAATTCCCTATAACCATGTTATGCCTTAATGTCTTTTATGTCTGGCTATTTTAAACATCAACATGTCTCTGAAGTAAATGCACTATGTAACAGTTATAAATATCTACAGAATACTGTTTCATCATGAGTACCATTGTGCTATTAATTCTCCAATTTTATTTCTTTTAAGCTTTAATTTCTATCCTGTTTTGGAACAAAATTTCAACAATACCCTCATCAGCTAATGTGGAGATGTCTCCAATATCTCGATCATTCTGAGCTATCTTGCGAAGAATTCTTCTCATGATCTTACCCGATCTTGTCTTGGGAAGACCGGGAGCATGCTGGATTACTTCTGGTGTAGCAAATGGACCAATCTTTTCACGAACTGCAAGTAATGTTTTGAATAATGATATCAGACATACAGACAAAAAGATGCTTATGTTAAGTTCAGATAGTGATGAAGGCACATAAAGCATGTATAGCTGAGATCATAGGGTGAAAATGACTTGCCAGAACCAGGCAGACACTCAAGCATTAGTTGAAAAGTCCAGGAAAAGATGAACACATGAAGGGAACTAGTAAAATGCAGTTTTGCTTAAAGTGTGACAGTCACTTCTAAAGGTTTGCTTGCTGGGAACAGGTTCAGACATTTGAAATAATTCCCTGAACACTGGAAATAGGTACGCCCAGCTGCTGAATATTGATTTATGGGAAAACAAAGCTTTTTATCACTTCAAACCCAGCATTCTTCAACAGTGAGAACAACATAATGCAATATTTACACTTCTCAGAGCAGTGTTTCTAAGGAATCAGGTCTTCTAGGATATGGTACTATGTTGTTGAGTGACAGATTCCTGATATTCCTCCAAAATTTGGGAACCACACACCTGATGATTTTCATATCCCAGCATTTCGGAGTCCTCAGAAACAATGGTTCAAGACTCCCCACTTAAACTCCAAGTGGAAGGAATCAATAATTTTCAAAACAATAATTCATCTTAAGATTGCTATCTTCTGGAAAGTGACACCATGTAATTTGGTAGAAGTATACCTGATGTTTAGGATGAATCTAGTGCCCCCTGCCTTCAGGAAGAAGGGAGGCAGCAACTTCCTCCATATCCCAGAAGACAGTAATCATCATTAAGATGGAACTTTGGGAGACAGGCTGTGAGGAGAGGAAGTGAAAGGATCTAGTTTATCATACTGTCCATTGGTGGGCTCCAGTACGGTCAGTTTTGAGCCTTCAAATACTGCTACCATATCATTACACATAACTGATTAAGTTGCATTTGTTGTAAATGGGAATGTAAACTATAAATGTTATCATAAATTAAAGGAAAAACAATTCCATCCCACAAAGTAAACTGGTTCTATTTCATTGAGAAAGGTATGTGAGAACACAGTATACATAATAGATTTTGACAGTTTAACATACAAGATTATTATTGCATCATCATATTTTGACCATATTTTTGATAGTGGTTATTTAGCAGCCTGCTAATCATTCAGTTATGTCAAATGGAAAGTAATTCTAATATCCATGAGCACTACTTTCAGGTAAGATATTCTGTATTATGCTGTATGTGAAGTACTACCAAGGCTTGAGATATCTGCACAAAAAAGTAATAGTTTATTTATATGTAAAATAATTTTAAACAGGCATTCTGAAACATTTTAGATGTGCTAACACACACCTAAAATATAATAAACTTCCAGCAGTCTGCTGTTACAGTTTTACAGATTTAGCTACATTGGCAGAATTTTAAATGCTGAGGAAGGAGTAGCATGTGAATAATAAGTGAAAGTACATATAAAATCTTAATTTTAAATTTTTTTAATACATATTAAGTAATTTTATGGAGTAACTATCCTTCTTGAGAAACTTGCACCCACTAGGTTGCTCAAGAAATTCCACCTACTATTACAGAACCCAAAGTTTCACTGCTAGAACAGTCCACTTCCGAACTACATCATAAGCCAGATAAATCCATGTTTAAATGTCACATAATCATTAAAGTTTAGCGTTGTATATCAGAATGCATTTTAGTAATTCAGTGTGTATTCTGTCATGCATACAAAGGGCTTTGCTGTGCTGTGAAACTAGTACCTGTTTCATAATGAAGCCTTTTGTATGCAATGCAATGATCACACTTAGAACCAGGCAATTAATTGTAAAAGATGCATACACATTTATATGTGTTCCAAGATTTTTACAATCAGATGTTAGGACATAAGTTTATTTGAAGACCGAATGTTTGATTTTAAGTGTAAAGTTACAGGCATAGAAGGCTGTATTAAGTATTGTCTTTGTAATCTTTATCTATACATTTTTACAACGATTTTTATATTTATTAATGCATAATAGCTTTTACGAAGGGCCATGATAGCACAGTCAATATAGCAACTCGCTACCGGACGGATAGTCCAGGGATCAAATCCTGGTGGCGGTGAAATTTTACGCACACATCCAGAATAGCCCTGGGAACTACCCAGCCTCCAATGCAATGAGGTAAAGTGGCTGGGGCAAGGTGTTAACAACCCACCCCCATCCAGCTCAAAGGATAAGAAAGTGAAGAGCTATACTTCTCTTCTCCCTCTGTGCCCTCAATGCAGGCCATAGGGTGAACTTTACCTTTACAATTGCTTCTATCATCATAAACATCCAGGGTTGGGCCATTTGGCCCGTTCCGTCTCCAGAGTTACAGTTATTCTCTCCATCGTTTCTTTGGCCTCCCAATTTTTCTCTTTCCATGTGGGCTGTAAAGGTATGATTTTAAAGGGAGTCGGTTTTGTAACATTCTTTGTAGATGTAAAAGCCAGTTCCTCCTGTATTCATCAATCTTGTCTAGTACGCTGTCTGTCTGTAGTTCGCAGCAAATGGAGTCGTTTGTTTTGTAGTCATAGAAGGCCTAACCTGCCAGAGGTCTCAATAGCTTCATTTCTGCCACCTCAATTCTTCATCTCTGTGAGGCTGTCAATGTCCAATTTTCTGACCCATATAAAAATGTAGGCAAAACTAGAGTGTTGTATAATTTCAAAATGGTTTCCTTTCTCTCTTTCCTACAAATAGTCCTCTTAATAGTACCAATTGATTGTAAAAATTTTGCAAATTTAAGTTCCACATCATTGGAAAATTGGTAAGATATGCTGCAGCCTAAATAAGTAAATTGGCTGACTTGATCTAGTGTTTCATCCTTTATAATTATTTTTGCTCTTAGGTGATCTGTCCCAACGAAACCAAATACCTTCGTCTTGCCTGTGGCAATTTCCAAATTATACTCTTTG
>Ga0131853_10019347_pt1 | contig 12392 bp, 6 predicted proteins | sample TergutLab28metaG_FD_92764 | JGI IMG/M metagenome (GOLD analysis project Ga0131853, IMG submission 92764) | Labiotermes labralis P1 segment gut microbial communities from Petit-Saut dam, French Guiana - Lab288 P1 (version 2) (version 2) | ecosystem: Host-associated > Arthropoda: Insects >...
AGATACCAGTCCAACACCACGACACACCAATTTGCACACCACATTCTCATATACACACGAGATCCCATCTAGGTTTACTACACAATACCATACAAAAAAGACATTAAAGCTAATATCTAACTTTTCCCACTTGTTACAGCGCAGCACACCACATGCAGTAACATATGTCTTGTTCTCCTGAAGATGGGCATAATGATGCCCGAAACATGTTGAGATATTGTTGAAAATAAACATCTGTTGCATCTTGTTGGTTTTCTCTCTCACTTCACAATTTGCTCACGATGCACGGTCACAGAAACCTAAACCTTGCTACACGTTTCGGACACTCATCAACATTGGGAACAGTCTCGCACAATCCTCTCATAAAAACGTGTAAATCTCCGTACAGCCCGCGTTTTCTTGTCTGCCTACGATGCTGCCATACGAAACCATGCGTAACACAGAAAAGAGTGCTTGAACGGCTCTCATTGCAATTGATCACAGATTATCTTGTTCTCTAATCCGTTGTGACACTCCTGTGAGTAACGCTAATCTGTGGTGAATTTGTCAAGTGCGAGAGAAGGGCAGCTGTTGGAATGTGTACGATAACTCTAGTGTGACTCAGGAACACGTTATGCGAGCAGCTGGCAGCAAATCGGGGTTACGGTAAGTGCAACTTGTGCAATCGCAGAGAATTTTCCTTATCCTTTTTTTTTTTTTTCAAAATGAAGGCACAAATGTCGATAATTGGAAATGACTTTTCAGGGTATGTGACATGCCGTTTTGAACTGAGGTGTCTGTAGCCAGTTGCAATGAATACTTCAGTAACTGAAGCAGCAACGCATGGTGGCCTACAATGTAACATTACTGATATGTTTGGATGGTTTCTTCAAATAATCTTGGCTGCCATTGCATTTACTTGCCTAATACGTAAGTTATAAAACTGAACCGCTGTGTATTTATGTTCTGTATTGACATTAATGGGTGTAAGCTAATAGAAAGTGCTCATTATACACTGTTTGCCGTATGGAAAGTTGCCCTACTTTACATAGAATTCGGTCGCAAAACTGCAGAATATTATATGTCTGATGAGAACATATATAAAGGTATGCAGTTTTGACATGTTTTTAAACTTTTTATAGTATCAGATTTGTTTCACTATTTTCACATGGAATATTATATGTTTAAGAAATGATGCTTTTAGCTTTCAATGTAAGAAATTTACGGACTTTTGTTACGGTGCAAAAATTATGGCAATGTGTTATAATTTCTACAGATATTCTACTAGTGTTCATTATCTAGAGAGCAGTACCAAAGTAATGCAGTTCATTCATTCTTTATTCACATTCATTTAATCCACAAAGGGTCACATATGAAACCATGGGATATAGAATGGGTCATTAATCTTGTTTTGCATAATAGGACTATTGATGCATAAATTCCACAGAGGATCCTGGAATACAAATACAAAACTTTGCAGATTTTAAATGAAATGTAAAATGGCAAGAATTTCACTTTATGGTTATGCTGTACTGCATAAAATATCAGGTTAGCATCATTTGTGTAGGCACATCGGATGCCACTATCTGTGTATATATTATGGATGCATAAACTTATAAACACGTTTGTCACAGACCACAAAATCAACACTCTAGTTACATAATGTGCGCTATAGTATTGCACAGAACATCTTGGATATGTATACATTTTTGAAAGTGAGTCGTTTCCAACCACAGCAGTTCAACAGATGTAACGTGCTTGTGGTGGGGTATTGAAAGTTTTTTTTATCAGACTGATCAACTTCTATGTCTCTGATATTTTGCAAATTCCTAGTGGGTGCATCCAGATTTTTAGTGGGTGCATTGTACCGAATTGTTCCCCCTGGCCATGGGTCTTTGTCGTCCCAGGCAACTACTAGTAAATTAGTAAATAGTTTACAGTTGTAAAGTGTGTATACCTTACTTACAGTGAAGAGATTCTGTGAGCCCAGATACGAACGCCGGCCATGGTTAATATGGTTCTATGATACATCCAAACAAGGGATGGGGGCATTAGTCATTCACCTGGCAAATGTTTACCTGGCCACCAATTTTCAGGGGGATCCTTGCACATGGTAAGTTGTATTTTCTTTAAATTTTTATATTAGAAGATGCATTTGACATTTACTATCAGGAGATTTGACAACATACATACATGGATGCTGATAAGTTCTTAGCCCGACCAGGAAGGAAACAAGCTAATTTTTCTGTCAGAATGGCGTGAATTTCCTTCAGCGCCTTGCCTTGCAGGATAAACAACTTGATGACAGCTCGTGTCTTGATGTTGTTCAAATCGCGCGCGTCCCTGACATGCTTCCGAGCTTGTTTCCTTCCTGGTCGGGCCAAGGACTTATAAGCATCCCAGTAGTTATTATTGTTATTATAACCAATAAGTGTACAAGTAATATCACTACAGTATATACCACAACACTCTCTTTATATAATTCGTACTCCTACATGTTTCAACATTTCCATGTTATCATCAGGCAGTTCTACATCTGTGCCTTGTTAATTATGTAAATTCTTAACTTGCAGCTCTTAAAATTACAGTTTCATAAAATTATTAAAATATTATTTAATCATGTTTACGATAAAATGTGTTCAACATTATAGTCTCTTGTGCTAGCAGAGTGTATTTGTGGCTGCATATACAATCCCTTGTTGATATTGTTAGTGTGCTGGTCTTGTTTCTCTGGTTATTCATATATGTTCTGCATTGAACTTGCTGGCCTCTATTGACTCAACGAACAGTATAAAATCCATTTCTAATGTTGGTGCACCCATAGTGCAGATTAAGCTAGCCATAATGATAAGGTTCATCAAAAGAAAAGATCTGCAATTTAATGTGAGCTCTTACTATATATGGAAGGGGGAGGGGATGGGGGGTTAACATGTGCGCAAAGAATCCAAACACAGATTTGATCAGGGAGTAGACTTGGAACTGTGTGAGTGAATGTCTGGGATTTTAGTGCAAGATCACGAGGCACATATTTCTATATGTGTTTGAAAAAAGAATTGTATATACAGTTTTTGAGATGACAGCTTTAAAGGAAGACTGCCAGGGAAATTAGTGTTGGTATTAAAAGGGACAATGTGGAATACCTTACGAAATGTGAACACAGTTCAGAGTAATATGGGAATGTGTGGTGACAGGGGAACCTTCAACTTCTGTGAAGCCACTTTCTAGAATAGCAGTGATCATCAGTTCTGTAGTTTGAGGTTGGTTGCACCGAATTAAATTTCTGTTCTAACTTAACCTTTTGGTGCCAGAATTATTTTTTTAAATTTTAGCACATCCTGTATATAAAATGTGAATAATACAGGAACCAAATATGTTAGAAATATGAAACAAATTGCATTTTGAGGAGAAAAAAATGGAGAGTATATACCATGTTTAAAATATTCGGTATGTATATTTGTTGAATAAATATATAAAATGCAACTTTAGAGGTTAGCAGTGCGGTACGACCACTATAGTTGACATTAGGTGTCAAAAGGTTAAGCTGTGGGGATGCTTGTATAGGAAACATTAAACAGTTGTCTTGTTTTCAGGTACATAATAAACTTCTTGTTAGACTCATCTGTTGGACTTGGAATTATCTACGTAGGGATCCGTGTGTCTCAGTACCTGTCCAGAGTGAAACAGTGGGAGGCAATAAATTTTGGTGAATATGGTCAGTATCGTTGTGCAGGAAGAGCTGTGTTGTTGTCATGACGCTTGTCCTTGTTATGGTGTTTGTTGGTCTGCACTGACAGAAAGACTATTTGCTTTTTCAATTTGGTTGTGTTATAATTGTATGTGTTCCGGTCTGCTGGCTGGGTGTTTTAACTTTTTCTATCAGATTATGGGGGATTTTAAGCGCTATAATACTACAGGGAGGGCAGCTAGATTTTATGGGTCATGGTGTTGTATGAAGAACTACAATACTTGGCCTGCTGGATCACATGCATGCATCTTTACAGCAGCACAGTGTGAGAAATAAAATAACACAGAATCGTAAGTAGTGTGATAAATAATGAAAACTGTCTGGCAGGAAGGTTGTACATAAATGTGCATGCTTGTACCTTCCCAGCCACCCACATCACAGAGGTGGCTGAGAGATAAGGGGCACCATTTTGATTTTGGTGTTCATTTGGTAGACATTTCAACCTTCTGGCTATGTGTGTTAACAGGGAAACCACCATCAGTGAATGCATGGCTAGCACAGTGCTGCCTTTATGTATTGCTTATGGTCATCGTGAAGATCTGCATCACAGTGCTTATCCAGTTCGATTTCTGGGATGATGTCCGAGACTTCATCCTCTCACCTGTCACAAATCCAAAGGTTGAAGTTGTCGTGGTGATGCTGATCATTCCGTTCTTTATCAATGTAAGTATCGGTACGGACATTATGATGCATTGTCTCTCAGACTGTTGGCGATATGTACAGTGGAATTCCACTTATCTGGATTGTGGTTATCCGGATCAGCTTGGCTGTTTGGCTAAACATTTTCTTACTGTAACTGTACTGTGTCTTCTTGTGGCTTAAATTTCCCCTTCTCCCATTGTCAAATATGTGTAAGGAATTACATATTAACCTTTTGGCGCCGGAATTATTTTTTTTAATTTCAGCACACCCTGTATATAAAATGTGAATAATACAGGAATCAAACAAGTTAGAATTATGAAACAAACTGCATTTTGAAGAGAAAAAAATGGAGAGTATATACTATGTTTAAAATATTCAGTACCTATATTTGTTGAATAAATATATAAAATGCAAATTTAGAGGTTAGCGGTGCGGTACGTCAACTAAAGTTGACGTTAGGCATCTAAAGGTTAATGTTTTATTTCTACATACATAAATATATAGCCTAAAACAGCCGTTTGTATACATTTTTTTTTCCCATTTCAAACTGCCAGTATAGCCTGTTTTCAAAGAAAAATCCAATTATCCAGATTTTCTGTATATCCCAATGGCTCACCATTCCAATTACTCTGGATGAGCGGAGTTCTTAATGTAGTATGGTGGCTTAAACCTTCAAAGCACATGATTTTTCTAAATTCACCTAGGCCTGGGTTTGTGCCCGTTTGTGTTATGCCCTTTTTGCTTCAACAGTTGTTGCCAATTTACACCACTTTTTAATGTGCGCTTTTTTTTTGTCTGTGTGTTGTGTCTCACGTGCTTTGGCTGGTTTGTATTTATTTAAGCCATTATCTCTTATGGGAGTATCAGTTTTTATTTACACCTTCTTGATTCATGCCCACTTTTTCAGGAATGCAAATGGGAAATGAAACAAGGCCTTGATGTAATGTTAAAAATTCTTTTCCTATTTCACAATAAACAGTCTGCCTCCATTATAAAGACAATTTGGTTAATGTTGTTCTGGGAAATAGTCTCTGTTTATTGCAGGAATGTACGAAATACATATGCACAGTGTGTGTGTGTGGGCACAATGTCCGTATTGTTTTATTTTGTACATTAAGGCAGGTAGTAAATATATAACGCTTTAAATTTGTTTTTGGGGGTGAAGTCAGATTGAAAGAGCCATTACTGGCAGTTATTATCAGAAGCTTGGTTATCTATCTAAACACACGGTTTTATCGAAATTGTGGTCACCTGGTATATGACCTCACGTAGTTTGGTTGATAGCCAGGATTTTTGAGAAACCTGCTGCCTCAAGGTAGAACAGATCTCCTGTCTGTACGTCTTGAAAATGGATGACTTCTACTGCCTTGAAGATCGAGATAGCAGGTTCTTGTGAAATATTTGTGACTTTCTTCCTGAGTACGTAGGATCATTCTCAGAATCTGCAGTTCGGTACGTAATGTAGTCTTGTAGCTAAGTACTGTACCTAACTGAAAGAAAAAACAGAGCACTTCTCTTCTGTTTGCCAGGCACTTATGTTTTGGGTCACTGATAACTTCCTCATGAGACGGAGCAGTCGAAGAGGTCATACTGTTGATCCCAGTCACTTAAAAAGGGTCAAAGTTCGGTACCGGAAAATCAAGAGGGAGAAACGAGAAGACTCGGAGTCTGACGTCCTCCTATCTGCCGATGAGGAGTTGTTAGGAGCCAATGAGAATCTTCAACAGAGACTGCCAAATGTGATGATCACATAGGGTTCACATGTTTCCTCTGGATAAACCATTCTCTTTGTGGAAAAATCTTATCTTCATTTTAATGCTCCATCCATTTGTGATTTTTTTAAAATATAATGGATTGTGTTGTATTTATAAACTGTAGAATTGTTTTTGATAGGAATAACTATTTTTTTAACGTTGATATGAAGGGCAGAGTGTATACTGCTGTACTGCTGTGGTTTAGTGTCGTTACTTGCAAGTCTGATAATGAATTAATTTTTGTGTAATATTTGGAAACTTGCTCTCAAGCTGTAGTCATGAATTTGGATAAATATATATCCTTCAGGGACGTGAAGAGTGGTACAATCTAATGAGAAGCATGACTGCTATATTTAGATATTATGTTGAAGTCTGTGCTTGCATGGATGCAGACAGTTTTGTTTTGATATAAAAATGTATTGAATTTTTAAAGTGAGAATTTATGTCAAATATTGTCATTTATGTTTTGCTTCAAATAGTTGTGCCTGTCTGCAGAGAAGTGTAACACAGTTCTGCATGTGTGTGTGTGTGTGTGTGTATATATATATATATACAGTACCACATTTTGTTCTATTTTCTTGTCAGTGGAAGTCGTTGCGATTTACTGGGTAATTAAGAGACTGAACAGAATTATAAAAATTACATATTATTTTAGTTTATGAAAGATGATATTGCATTTGGCATACATCTTATTGATACAGTTTTTTGAACTTTAGATGTCTTTGTAGTGCCTAAGGTACTTCCTAATAACTGTGAGTCTGACTGTGATTGAGTATGTTGACTGTACTCTGTAGTCAGTGGGTGGAAATGGTCTCTGTTGGTACGTTGTGTGCACCATGGGGTGACCATCTGGAGCAGAGTGTTATTGTGGTCTTTGTGGACCCACTGTATGGGAGGCTGGATAGGTGGACCTCAGGACTGTTGTAAGTGTGATATATTTTGCAGATTTACCAAACTTTATTCCTCTTAGAGAGTTCAGTTTTCAGTGTGCTAAATAGCTGTGCGAAGTGTAACTGTCCTGAAATCATTTTGGGTGGTTGCCTCACCCTGCGGTACGCTACAGGAAAGTGTTGCAACCGGTCCACTGTTATTGCATATTGCAAGTTTAATTGTTCATGGCGGTATCTTTTCCCATGAAACCTCTAACTATGATTTGTCCAGCATGTTCATTATGAATATCTTGTATTTGTGTCCCACTTTCTTACTGTCTTGATTAACTCTTTTATCTCTAATGCCTTTTTTTGGCATTGCCATCTTCAGTACTGTATTTCCACTACTGTAGCACATAGTTTCAGCCAAAATTTGGTTCACTGCTTGCCAGGTTTTAGGTTTCTACATTGGTGTTGTTGAAGATTCAAGTCTTTTGGGCTGTTGTTCAGTTGACATAGCATAATAACCCAGAAGCTTTGAATCTCTTGTTGGCTCCTTACTGTGCTCATATAGTAAGGAATTTGATAATGTTGTACTTATTTCACTGTGGTATACTCATGTATGGTAAAGTCCTTGAGGGACACTATGTGACAGCTTTACTGAATATGTACGCTGTGGACTAGAAAGTTTTGACAGGGGATGCTCTGGTTGGTCAGGTAAAAACCCCCACCTAAAATTTTGCTTTGCCTTGTCGGAAATCACTAAGTGGCAATTGAGCAGAAAATGTACACTATTATGTGCTGAATAAACGAACCAAGTTGGTGATTTGAATGTGGGTACTCAGAAACTGAACTGTGTGAGGATGGGGAACAGTGGGTATGGAGGAAGGGGAAAAGAGGGAAGAAACAAAGGAGCAGGGGAGATGACAGTGCAAACATAATTGTGTGCACTGTGGCACAGCCACAGGTCAGCAGGGGAGAGAGAAGTGAATTGGAAACATGAGGGATAAGAGATGAACTTTTGGTTCTGGAAAGGACTATGAGCATGTCAACTGTCCCAACTGTCTGTGTCTCCTTAGTGAATTGGATGTTACCATGTATGCCATTCAGGTGGTCCAAGAACCTATCTGGTCCATGTGGCCAGATGACATAGGTGTCATCGATGTTGCGGAACCAGCAGGGAGGCCTGAGAGTCACTTTCTGTATATCCATCTCCTCAAAGTCTTACATAAAGAAATTGGAGATAGCAGAAGACCTTTCTGATATACTTGGAAATTTTTCCACCAAAGCTGAAGTGTGTAAAGATGAAGATGTATTTGAATAGGCCAAGTTGTTGTCTTCTTCAGAATGTTGTCTGAAGAGGTTTTGGGCCCCACTGAGTGGCAGTGTGGTGAATAGGACAATAGGACACCATGTTGAAACTGACCATGAAGTCCTCCAGTTAAATGTATAGAGAATCCAAGGTGTGAATGCATGGTGTGTGGTTTTTCACATGGTGCATAGCACCACACAGATTGCCTGAGCATGCCTGTGAGATGCTTGGGGGCTCCAGTGTTGCTGATGGTGGACTTTTGAGGGGCTCCATTTTGTGAATCTTAGGGAGTCTGTAAATATTAGAAGGCCTTATACGCATTGGACATCATTTGCAAACCTCCTCAGCCAATACGGACTTCTTAAGGAGCAACCTGATTGGTTCCCTTCCTTTCCCTGTGTACTATACATTGCTCACACTGCCTTGTATATAACCCACAGCCTTCTGTTCCCAGCATTCTTCTCAGACTGCTTGATCCTTGAAGATGGGACTGATAGGTTGTCCTGACATGTTAACTAACTGATTGGTTGTCCTGACACGTTAACTAACTGATGGGTTGTCCTGACATGTTAACTAACTGATGGGTTGTCCTGACATGTTATCTAACTGATGGGTTGTCCTGACATGTTAACTAAGTGATGGGTTGTCCTGACATGTTAACCACCTACCAACCAACTGCACAACATCCCAGAAGAGTGAAGGCCTAACAAATTAAACTGCTTATAGCTGTTTAGTTGTTTGATTGTTATGCTGTGACAGTATGTTTTGCAGACCAACTATAATTGAATTTTTTGTGTGCATGACAAATAATTGTAAGTAATTATTGTGACATGTGTAACTGAATTCATATTAGCTGGTTTACAAACTTGCCTCACTTGTCTGTGACAGTTATAGCACATAATTTAGTACATCTTATTTTCCACATGAATTTTATGGGCTGTGTCTGATTTATAATAAGTGATAGAAAAGTGTGGTTCCTGGGTATGTACGTATTCTGTGTGTGTGTGTACATGAAATTTTGTAAGTCTCCTGCAGTGCAATCAGTGCCTGGCTCCCACACACTTCACAAAAATGCATGATGAGATGTCATGCCTCTGCCTGGCCTGGTGTTGGCGTGTGTTTATGTGGTGATGCAAATTGTAGTTGTACATCCCAAATTCAAATGATATTTCTCAGTGTCAGTAGCTGAAATTTGTGTGCAAGCATAATTATTTGGGTTCTGTAATTAAAAAAATAAAAATCATGATTGGTTGTGTCGTGACCAACTGGATCATTGCCTTGTACAGTACTTAACTTGATAGAATAATGGCAGTGCTGCTGTCTTGAGGTACTTCCAACTATATATTTTTGTTACAGTCTGTTTGTGTTTGTAAAGTACTGTCAGCTGTTAATTTATGGGTAGTTTTTCCACCAGAACCTTGAAATGGAAGACAGTCTGTTGTGTGACAAATTACTTTACCATCATCACCATCATCTTACTTTCCAGTAATAGGCCTAGTGACCTGTTAAGGTCTCCCACCATCTCTTTGGAGGTCTTCCTTTTGACCGTCTTCCTGTGGGGATGTAATAGAGCATTTGTCTTGGTAGTCTGGAACGTTCCATTTGATTTATCTGCTGGAGCCAATTTCTACTGTATATTCGGTATTTTACTGTGGGTGTTATTGTAAGTTCTTCTGTTATTAATTCATTTCTTTTGTATGCCCAAAACACTAGAGCCAACAGTTTTTCTCAAAATTACATTTTGGCTTGTGCAAGGCGCCATTTGTCTTGTTTTTGGAAGGTCCAAGCTTCGCTGCCATAACTAAGTATGGGTTCTGCCAAAATTTTATAAGCTAGGGTAGCGATTTGAAAACCAACTGCCCCTCCAACCCAGACCCCACCATTATATTCTTGTGGTGCAGCATGTTTCAACAAACAAGGCTGTGGGGACTGAGTCGCGGCAATATAACCATTCGGTGTGGGTTGGAGGAAATGTCGATCAACCGGCAATGAAATCTCCAGAAGTTACAAGTGGCCACCCCACCACTGGGCTCACTCCTTCTCAGTCAGCAACTGGTACGTAGGACACTGATGTGCTTTCAAGTCTACAAAAGGAAGACAGAGGGATGTGAACAAGGATGACCTCACCGTGCATATAAGCTTACAGATTACTTTAAAACAAGAGTACTGTAAAAATAGCACCAACTGCATCTGTTAACAAACGTGTTGAAGATAGACAGTGGCAGAAAATTACACATCTCTGTATTATAAACAGTTACAAAATATTTGAATAGCACAACTGGTGTGGTGTGTTCATCCCTCAACAAGTCCTAGCAATAGCACTAAGTCAGTTGGCATTTCCTATTACTCTCAGTTTTGGTGCTGTTGGTAACATGTAGAAAATACAAAATATCTGGGGCACTCAAGTACTGTATTTGGCTCACACAGTTAAATGTAGAAAGTCAAATTTGTTTTTGTAACTTGTGTATGAGTCCAGTGTGTGACAGAAACTGGAGATACCTAAGTGACATAATAGCACTCTGCTTGTGTGCAGAACAGGATGTGTATATTCAGGCATGGAGAAATGTGTGTATGTCTTAATGACAAGTGTCATTAAAATGTTCTGATCTAAACTGACATTGAAATGGCTCCAGCATTTATAGTAAAACTCTTCAAATGTCAAAGGTCTTGAAGATTCATTCAACAGTTTATGAGTTGTCACATACTGTGGACACAGATGTAATTGGTATTCCATTGGATGTAATTGCGCCTAAATATGATCACTTTCTTTTGTTGCTGCAACGTGTTCACCTATCGTAATGCGTAACCAGCAAGTCTGTGACCTGACGAAACAAAGAGCCTCTGTTATTTGAAATGCTTCCATTTGAATGTAAGGCCTGCCCAGTGGCACTAGTTGCACGGTCGTTGTGCTGCAGTTAAAGGCCATTTCTGGTTTAATTAAAGTCTATGCAGGACCTGCGTCTTGCAAGATTTCAGACCTGCCGTGGTGTAATCAAGACCTTTGCTCTTCTGGGATGTTATGCAGTGTAACATCTCAGAAGAGCAAAGACCCCAACTTGTGAATTGTCAGTATTTAATGTTCACTGGCTGTATGTAACTTTCTATATTGATGGACCATGGCAGAGTCCAACTGGCTGTATCATTTGATTGGGACGGCACATGTCACAATCCAACTGGCTGTTTGCAGCCCTACTGTGATGATGTCATAAACCAGCTGGCTGTGCATTGCACTTCTTCATTACTACATGTAAAACTGTTATCCACCACGGTAAGGTATGGCCACAATCCATGTAGAACAGGGAGGTTTAAGATCCATATTGTTGGATGGTAAGTCATTTGTCCTGAATTTAAATGTGACTAACTACCAGATGTTCTAAGGTTTTTATTCCCAGATGATGAAGTACACTCTTTTGTTAGGGGTTTGTTGATATACTGCAAGCACATGCTTCATTGTTTGTGATAATGTAACTGCAAAGTTCTGTGTACATTTCAAATGTTGGTACTGTTTCCATAATGGTAATTGTAATTATATGTAGAATAATATTTCACATAAATATTGTAATTGTTCATGTCACTTTTTATTTACCAATGGTTAATGCACAATGTGTGTAAGCTAACCACTTTTTCACTATAACTCTGACACGTTTCAGTGACTGTGCCATCTACAGGGAGTTCTTGACTGTTTTTTGTAACACATCAAAATGACACAAGCACTGGTTGATTTTAAGATCACAATTTCTAAACAGAATTCACATATTTATAATAACAGTTGTTGGCTGTACACGTGTGTGTGTTAATTATTTAAGTGCTTCAAATGTTGACCGGGTCTTCACACTTCAAAACTTATTGTCGAATACTCTCCAACATACCACTTTTTGCCATTATCGAAGCACTTCAGCTATGAAGATGTTGAAAATTGTAAGAGTTAAAACACTTCAAAATTTTTGAAGACTGTAGAATGTCTGGATTGTGGCTGTTGAGTGTCTGGCACATGTGGAGTGTGGCTGTTGAGTGTCTGGCACATGTGGAGTGTGGCTGTTGAGTGTCTGGCACATGTGGAGTGTGGCTGTTGAGTGTCTGACACATGTGGA
>Ga0131853_10019348_pt1 | contig 12391 bp, 12 predicted proteins | sample TergutLab28metaG_FD_92764 | JGI IMG/M metagenome (GOLD analysis project Ga0131853, IMG submission 92764) | Labiotermes labralis P1 segment gut microbial communities from Petit-Saut dam, French Guiana - Lab288 P1 (version 2) (version 2) | ecosystem: Host-associated > Arthropoda: Insects >...
TAATATAACAGCAAGAATAAACAAATTCTATGTGCAAAACATTACTGATTATGTCATGATGGTAGGGGATGTAGAGTATGCGCCGCAATCACCACCTCAGCCACCAGAGCCTATAGAATTTGAGTCAACTTATACTAGAGTTAATGGTCTTTGGATATCTCAAGGATTATACGACATCCACCTTTTTAGAAGTGCTGACGCTTGGTGGTCTTTCAAGTTTCGTTACCATCAAGGACCAATAATGCTTGGACCGATTGATCCTGCATTAGAAGATTTTTTTGAAGACAACCAGCTTATTCTTGTGAGAGTTTTAGAGAATAGTAGTTCTATCAGACACAGTGTAACATACATAAGTGAAAACGGCATGGTTTTTATTGATAGAATCATCCTGGCAGTCAGTGATTATGAGATGGCTGAATGGACAATATTAATTAAATTATGCAACACTATCAATTTTGAGCAAGAGATTAGTGTGCAGTTCGGACACTATTTCTTAGAATTAATGGATTAATAATCATAATAGACTAATTTGGATTTTACAAAAAATTTTCCAAAACGCCAATAAATTATTTGCGTGCCGGTTTTGATGTGTGATATTATAATAATTGTGTTAATTTCGCACCCGATTGATTTTCAACCAGCAGGGCAAATTTTTCATGCTCTGTAGTAATCGGGGAGGAGTTGGGTATTTAGTAATTAAGGACTACTGATACCCCAAAATGGAGAAAAACAAAAATGTCAAAAGAAAATGTAATCTCAATGAAACAGCTTTTAGAGGCCGGTGTTCACTTTGGGCATCCTACCAAAAAATGGAACCCCAAAATGAAAAGGTATATCTATACTTCAAGAAATGATATTTATATCATCAATCTTGAGAAAACTGTAGATTTGGTTGATGAGGCTTATGCCTTTATCAAAAAACAGGCAGAAAAAGGTAAGACAATTTTATTTGTCGGAACAAAAAAGCAGGCTCAAGAGGCTGTAAAATCTGAAGCGGAAAAATGCGGAATGTTTTATGTAAACAATCGTTGGCTAGGAGGAATGCTAACTAATTTTGCTACGATGAGATCCAGAGTAAATCGTATGAATAGGCTTAACCAAATGGAAAAGCTGAACGAGTTTGCAGATTTGCCTAAAAAAGAGGTGTTGGGCTTAAAAAAAGAGAGGGACAAACTTGAGGCTAATTTGCTTGGCGTAAAAGACATGCATAATTTGCCGGGAATATTGTTTATTGTAGACCCTAAAAAAGAGCATATTGCCGTGGCAGAGGCTAGAAAACTGGGTATCCCTGTCGTAGGTATTGTGGACACAAACTGCGATCCTGATGAGGTGGATTATGTAATCCCCGGCAACGATGATGCTATTAGGGCTATTAAATTGATTGTGTCTGCTATGGCTGATGCGGTCATTGAAGCCAGAGAGGGCGAAGAGGGAATTGCTAAGAGGCGAGAAATTGAGGCTCAGATGAGGGCTGAGGCTTTAGAGCAGCAAGCTATTGTTGAAGAAGAAATAATAGAGGATGCAATAATAGCACAAGAAAATATAATTGAAGGAGAACAAGGATAATGAGTTTTACAGCACAAGATGTAGCAAAATTAAGAGAGCAAAGCGGTGCAGGCATGATGGAATGTAAAAAAGCACTTGTAGAATGCGGCGGCGACATGGCAAAGGCCATGGAGTTTTTAAGAGAGAGAGGAATAGCGATTGCAGGTAAAAAGGGTGATAGGCTTGCGAGTGAGGGTGTTGTGGCGGCTTTTGTTAGTGAGGACGGGACTGTTGGTGCATTAGCTGAGGTTAATTCTGAGTCGGATTTCGTTGCAAAAAGTGATGAGTTTTTGGCTTTGGCCAATAAGGTTGCTAAGCAAGTTGCTATGAATAATCCTAGCGATGTTGAAACAGCTCTAGGTCAAGCGTTTGTTGATGACAAGAAGTCTAGTTTGAATGATTTAATCGTTCAAGGAACGGCAAAAATTGGCGAAAAATTGGCGTTTAGAAGGTTTGAGAGGTTTGAAAATAAGGGCGGAGCAGTGGAGAGCTATATTCACATGGGCGGCAAAATCGGGGTGCTTATTGATATTGCCAGCGATAAAAAAGTGGATAAGCATTCTTTGGTAGCGATACAGGCTATGGCAAAGGACATTTGTATGCACATTGCGGCTTTTAGCCCCAAATACATTTGCTGCGTGAATGTTCCTAAGGATGAGGTTGAATATGAGAAGGGAATTTTAAAAGCGCAAATTGTCAACGACCCTAAGGCAAAAGGCAAGCCTGAAGCTGTTGTTGAAAAGATGATTGAGGGCAGAATTGCTAAATACTTTAAGGATATATGCCTAAACCATCAAGATTTTGCCAAAGACCCGTCAAAAACTGTTCATGCTATATTGCAAGAGCAATCAAAAATATTAGGACTAAACCTTAGTATAGCAAGGTTTACAAGGTTTACTATGGGCGAAGGTCTAGAGAAAAAACAAGACAATCTAGCCGAAGAAGTAGCAAAATTACAAAAATAATGAAATGCAAAAGAGAGAGTTTTTTATTCTCTCTTTTTTGTAGCGGAGCAAAACTTATGTATAAAAGAATACTGCTTAAGATAAGTGGAGAGGCATTGTCGGGTGATGATGCAAGCGGATTAAACCCTGCAATGGTAGATAAGGTCGTGTCGCAATTAGTTTCCCTACACCAAAAGGGCATTGAGATTGCTGTGGTCGTGGGCGGCGGCAACTTTTGGCGCGGACGCATAGGTCAAGGCAAGGGCATGGACAGGATTACAGCTGACCATATGGGCATGCTTGCCACCGTCATGAATGCCTTAGCGCTTCAAGACGCTATAGAAAAAAAGGGCATAGAGACACGGGTGCAAACTGCGATTTCTATCAATAAAATTGCCGAGCCGTTTATTGTCAGGCGTGCATTAAAGCATTTGACCACGGGGCGCATTGTAATTTTTGCGTGCGGGACAGGCAATCCTTATTTTTCTACGGATTCTGGTGCCGCTCTTCGTGCTACCGAAATTAAAGCGGATGTATTGCTTATGGCAAAAAATATTGACGGAGTATATTGCAGCGATCCTAAGAAAAACAAAGAGGCTGTTAAATACGAAAAATTAAGCTATATGGATGTAATGAAAAAAAATCTTAATGTAATGGATTTTACAGCGATTACGATGTGTATGGAAAACAATATGCCCATTCATGCGTTTGGTTTAGATGTAGAAAACAGCTTGGTGAGGGCGGCAATGGGTGAGAAGATTGGCACTGTGATTAAATAAAGAGTGGAGGAATGAGATATATGTTTTCAGAATTTTATGAGATAGTTAAGTTAATACCTAAAGGCAAGGTTGCAAGCTATGGGCAGGTCGCGTCGCTGGCAGGCTTTAATGGTTGTGCAAGGCAGGTTGGTTTTGCACTGCACAAAAACCCCGATCAAGAAAATATTCAATGCCATAGGGTTGTTTTTAAGGATGGGCGGCTTAGCCCCGCTTTTGCATTTGGCGGAATAGATATTCAACGAAAGCTATTAGAGAACGAGGGCGTTGGGTTTATCGGTGATAGGGTTGACATGAAAAATTATTCAATTCAAAAATGAAAAAAGACAAGCAAAAATATTTTGATAATGAGATGAGAGAGGTTATTAGGCTACACAGCAAAAGCGATAGTCAAATAGCTTTTGTAAAGATGAAATTTAGTCAAAAAAGTACAGCTCCGCCTCCAACCAATACAGCCAAGGTTGTGGCTACTGTTGGTGCTGTAGCTTTAATGGCTGCGTTGTCTAGTGGTGGTGGTGATTGTGATTCTGGCGGAGGGATGAGCTGGGGTGAAGTCGGGGCTACTGCTGGTATGGTTTCTGCTATTTGGCATGACCCTAATAATTCAAGCTTAAAATTATCCGGCATTATAACTATAGACGAAAATTGCTTGTCAATTTTTACTCATGATGGTGGTTGCAATTTCACAAAAAAGAGTATCAAAAAAGCTTTTTCTGTACCATATGAAAATATATTTTCAGTATCTGTTGATTGGACCTTTGGGTATGGAATAAGCATTAAGCATTATTACAAGCAAAAAGCATATGAATTGAATGTGAGATTTTTTAAAATAGCAAAAGGGTTAGAAAGGCAAAAACAAGAAGTTGTGAAACTAGTTGAATTTTTTAAGAAAGAGCGAGATGCAATTAGAGTTGTGAATACTTCATGATTAAAGTGGAAACTAAAAGTAGGGCAAAAATTAAGAATTTTACTTTATTTTAGTTGCATTGTTAAAAATGGTTTGCTATAATTTACCAATTACTAATTGTTTAAAAAGTTAAAAATTTATGGTTTACCTTTATTAAAAAGGAAACGGGAGGAGCAATATTATGTCTAAGGAAAAACCGGACCTAAAGCCTGAGTTTGATAATTATGAAGCTAGGTTGGATAAGGCTATTGGTCATCTAAAATTAGAGTTTGCTGTATTGAAGGCCGGCAGAGCAAATCCGCAGATTTTATCTAAGATAACTGTGGATTATTATGGTGCGCCTACACCGCTATCCAGTATGGCAACTATTTCTGTCCCGGAAGCGCGCACGCTTCTTATAAGTCTTTATGATATGTCTATGCTTAAAGAGGTTGAAAAGGCGATTCAGGCTTCTGATATAGGGATAAATCCTAGCAATGATGGCAAAAATTTAAGACTAAACTTTCCGCAACTGACTGAAGAAAAACGAAAGGATTTGGTCAAGCAGGTCAAGAAAATTGCAGAGGATAGTAAAGTTGTTTTAAGAAATGAACGCCGTGATATGATGGATATTATCAAAAAGTTTAAAAAAGACAGTCTTATTTCTGAGGATGAGGAAAGAGGGCATGGTGACACTACACAAAAGATTCTTGACAAAAAAATTGAGCAGGTTGATAAAATGCTAAAAGAAAAGGAATCTGAGGTTCTTGAAGTCTAAAAAAAATAGTTTACCGCAGCATATAGCTTTCATTATGGACGGCAACGGACGCTGGGCAAAAAAGCGGCTTATGCCAAGGACATCAGGGCATAAAGAGGGCATAAAAACAATTGAGCGGCTTAGTGAGAGGGCGCTTGAAATGGGCATAAAATATATGTCTTATTTTGCTTTTTCTACGGAGAATTGGTCAAGACCTAGGGGTGAGGTTGATTATTTATTGGAGTTATTAGAAAAGCGATTGGTGAGCTTGTCAGAGCGGCTTAAAAAGAATGATATTCAGTTGGTCATAAGCGGTGATTGCAGTATATTTAGCGGGCGGCTTCAAGGAGTGATCAAAGAGGCAGTAAATGTATCGGGTAGCGGGAATGGAGGAATTGCAAATTTATGTTTAAATTATGGGGCGAGAGGAGAAATTGTTAGAGCGGTTAATATGGCGGTGGAAAGAAATATGATGGTAGATGAAAATAGTTTTAATGAATTATTATATACGGCAAAACTGCCTGCTCCGGATTTGTTGATAAGGACAGGCGGAGAAAAAAGGCTGTCTAATTTTATGCTTTATCAATTGGCATATACTGAATTATATTTTTGTGACACGCTGTGGCCGGATTTTTCCAATGAGGATTTAGAGGCGGCGGTGAAAGATTTTATGGATAGAGACAGGCGGTTTGGCGGAGTAAATTAACGATTTTATCATAATTATGTGAGATAGAACTCTAATTATGTCAGATAGAATATGAAAAAAAGACTTATTACAGGCTCAATAATAGCCATTGTATTAGCAGGCATGGCAGTTGTATCTATCATAGTTGATGGACAGTTTTTTTATATCCTTGATATTTTTGTCCTTGCTCTTGCTGTTTTATCTACAATTGAAGTTATGCGCTTAATAAAACAAAAATTTGCACAACCATTTGAAAGCCTAATTTTAATAGCCCTATTTTCAGCTTTTTGTGCATACCTTATATTAAACATACTCTATCACTATGGTTATATCCCCATAAACCTAGCTCTCACCGCCTTCGCCCTTATTATAGTCTTGGCAGTCATTATATCTTTCATTTTGGTCAAAATATCTCGTATACGCTCAACACAGAATGCTATCACAACCTCGTTTGTCCTTATATATCCGGTTTCAATTTTCATTTTCATGCTAGGCATAAACACCTTAGCCTTGCCTCACTTAAGAGCCGCCGCAATTTTGCTTTTGTTTTTGATAGCACCGCTTACTGACACTTTTGCTTTTTTGGTAGGCTGCACGCTAAAAGGACCTAAGCTTGCCCCCAACATCAGCCCGAAGAAAACTGTTTCAGGAGCAATCGGAGGATTGTTCGGCGGAATTTTAGCAGGTCTTTTAGTATGGGGGATGATTGCTTCAGGAGCATTTGCTGATATTTTTTCTCTTAGACCTATTACACAAGACTTAGATGTTTTGCACTTTATTTTCATGGGTATGCTGGGTTCAGTTTTTACGCAAGCAGGGGATTTAATAGCCTCTAATATAAAAAGAAAATGTGATGCAAAGGATTTTTCTAATTTGTTGCCCGGACATGGCGGCATAATGGACAGAATTGACGGGATGATAATGGCAGCAGTGGTGATTTATAGCTATATGATATTTTTAGGGATGGGACTTTGATTCATGCATAACGCACATATAAAAGCGGGAGGATATTTTTAATGCTGAGCATCATAGGTTCAACAGGGAGTATAGGGATGCAGGCGCTGAATGTGGTGCGGCGGCTTGGTTTGAAGGTTGAGGCGTTGGTTGCTCACTCTGGCTTAGCAAAATTAAAAGAGCAAGCGGATGAATTTAAGCCTAGGTACATTGGGGTAATTGATGAAAAATGCTATACTGAGGCAAAAGAATTGTTTAAAGAATATAAATTAATTTGCGGCAAAGAGGCGCTTGATTTTTCTTGCGGTATAAAAAAAATAGAGGTTGTTTTAATAGCTATTACGGGAATAAACGGAATTTACTCGCTTATAGGTGCGATTAAAAACAAAAAAATAATAGCATTAGCTAATAAAGAGAGTATCGTTGCAGGCGGCAGAGTTGTTAGAGATTTAATCGGAAAAGAGATGGACAGGATTATTCCTGTTGACAGTGAGCATAGTGCAATTTATCAGTGTCTGGAGGGGGATTTTAGCGGAGAGCGACCCAAAAAATTGATATTGACGGCAAGCGGCGGAGCATTTTATGATGAACCGATGGAGAAATTGAGAAAAATTACAGCAAAGGATATTTTTCATCCGACTTGGAACATGGGCAGAAAAATTACGATAGACAGCTGTACAATGATGAATAAGGCTTTAGAGATAATTGAAGCGAGATGGTTGTTTGACACTAAAGACATTGATTATTGCATTCACAAAAACAGCATTATTCATGGGTTGGTACAGTTTAATGATGGGTCAGTTTTGGCTCAAATGTCTAATCCGTCTATGGAACTGCCTATTCAATATGCACTCACATATCCAAATAAACTGCCTGCAAATCTTAAACCGCTTGACCTGACAAAAGACTTACAATTTTCAAAAAAACGAGAGGACATATTTTTTGCTCCGTGTCTGGCTAAAGAAATCATTGAAGGAAATGAGGATTTAGGTGTAGTATTTAATGCAGCTAATGAGGCTGCGGTGAATTTGTTTGAAAGGGGGGAGATGGGTTTTTTAGACATAGTGGACAGGGTTAGGGATAGCTTGCAAAGGTATAAGGATTTAAAAATTAAGTCGCTTGATGATATAATTGGAGTGCATGAGGAGATATTCAGAATCCATAATTAGGATGGGACACGATTAATTAGCTTGACAAAGCAATTTGGTATAACCTGTCTTTATTCAAACAAACAATTCTGCATTATTCATCAATAATTCATAATTCTAAATTCTGAATTAAAACAACAAGGAGCAATATGATATTTGTAGCATTCATAATATTAGCCCTGCTTATTTTACTCATAATGATTACTATCCATGAATTAGGGCACTATCTAGCCGGCAAATGGCTAGGCTTTAACATAAATGAGTTTGCCATTGGCTTTGGACCTAAGCTATTTTCTAAAAAAAGCAAAAAAACCGGAGAGGTTTTTTCAATCCGAGCAATTCCGCTTGGAGGTTTTTGTGCATTTGAGGATGAGGACGGACTAGAGGATGAGAAGCAAAATGATGATGAAAACAAAGAGGTTTTTTCTGAAATTGCTGAAACTAAGTCTGTAGAGGTTATAAAAAAACCTAAATCAGTTGATGAAATAAAGCTAATCCGTACAGGCAAAAAATTTAATGAACAGCCCCCATGGAAGCGCATAATAGTCTTGGCAGCAGGCGGCATATTCAACCTGCTTGCCGCTGTTGTTTTTTCATTTATATTTATTCTAGTGGTAGGCCTGCCTGAGCAGCCCGTAGTTGCCGCATTCTATTATAATTATAATGACATCAATCTAGTCTACAGTTATAATGAGGATGGCACACCTCACCTTATAAACGGACAAAGACAAAGACTATATCATGATGATATAATATTGCAAATTAACGGCAGAAATATCACCTATCTTGTGCATTATGGGTTGGCAATGTCGGGCAATTATAATGATGACGGCATTCACCCCATTACCACCTTTTCTATCCCAAGAGAAATACCGGCGGCTGGTCCTGCCCCCCGACGCGGTGTACCGTCTAGATACTATTATCAGTTTACAAATTTTTTAGTAGAACGCACCAACTCACAAGGTCTTACGCGTGAAGTATCCCTAAACCTAAGACGCTGGACAGCATTTGACGGTGAGGATGTAGAATTGCGAAGACAAGACGGCACACCTGTCACACGCCGTGTGGTTGATGATAACGGCAATTTTGTCATGCAAAACGGCGCATATGTTTATGAGAATTTCACAGTTGAAAATTATGCGGGCTTCGGATTTAGACCGACATGGGAGATGAATCGAAGCTTTGGCACAGCAATAGTTTGGGCTGTGCCGCATACAGCACATATGTCATGGCTTGTGCTAGGGTCGCTTGGGCAGCTGGTTACGGGGCGTGTGCCTATGACCTATGTTACGGGACCTGTTGGGACGATTACGACAATGGCAGAATTATCTGTCATGAATTGGCGCAATATTTTGTTGCTTTTGCCTCTTTTAGCTGCGAATTTGGGAATTTTTAATTTGCTTCCCATCCCTGCGCTGGACGGCTCAAAAATTATTTTCACCAGTATTGAGTGGATTAGAAAAAAGCCTATCAATAAAAAAGTTGAGATGTGGATTCATGTTGTGGGAATGTTTATATTGTTTGGGTTTGTGATTTTGGCAGATGTGATAGGGATGTTTGCCAGATGCGGGCTATAGCTATGGGCAGCTCTAAAACAATAAAATTAGGAAATTTGTGTATAGGCGGAGGCAGCCAAATCTCTGTGCAGTCTATGCTCTCTTGTGATACGATGGACAGTGGGGCTGTTTTTTCACAGATTGATGCTTTAGTTGCTGAAGGGTGCGATGTAATAAGGCTTGCGGTTGAACACGAAAAAGCTGCTGAAATTTCTAAAAACTACCTTAATTACTGCCCTGTACCATTGGTTGCCGATGTGCATTTTGACTATAAATTAGCCATTAAATGCAGCGAGATTGGTTTTTCTAAGATTAGAGTCAATCCGGGCAATGTTTCTAGGGACAGGCTAAAGGATATCATAGCTTGCTGCAAGGCTAATAATACGGCGATACGACTAGGGGTGAATGGTGGGTCTTTAGAGAAGGAACTGATTAAAAAGCTTGGAGTTACTGCTCAGAGCTTGAGTATCAGTGCATTGGAAAACATTAGGATTTTTGAAGCTTTAGGCTTTGATAATTTGATTGTGTCTATTAAATCCAGTTGCATACAAACTACGGTTTCAGCCAACAGATTGCTCAAAGAAAGCTGCCCATATCCATTGCACATAGGGATTACTGAAAGCGGTTTTGGCGAGGAGGGTGTGCTGAAATCGGCGATTGGCATAGGTGCTATGCTGCTTGACGGGATAGGGGATACTATCAGGGTATCATTGACCGGCGACCCGGTTAGCGAGGTGCGTGCCGGCAAAGGAATTTTGAAAGCACTAGGGCTAATTGATTATGTAGAAGTGATATCATGTCCTACTTGCTCTAGGTGTAAATTTGATTTATTGAGTGTGGCAAAAGAGGTTAAGAAAATGACTGACGGGGTGAACAAAAAAATGAAAATTGCTGTTATGGGGTGTGTTGTAAACGGGCCCGGTGAGGCAGGGGACGCAGATTTTGGAGTGGCGGGAGGCGGTGACGGCACAGCGGCAATTTTTAGAAAGGGAATTGTTGTTAAAGCTGTTAGCTTTGATAAAATTATAGAAGCGCTTAATGAAGAACTTTATAGAAAAATTTAATCAAAAGACAAACGATAAATACAAGGACTTAAGATTGTCTGACATAATTGTTTCGCTTAAAGAAAAAAGAGCGGAATTTAATTTTGTGGTTCCTGAGGAGTTTTATGATACTGCTTTGAATTGTTTAATTGATATTAAACAAGGTATTGAAAAGTCTTACTCTACTGCACTGCAAATTGCTGTTTCTCTAAAGAAAAGTCACTTTGACGACAGTTTTTTTATAAACGATATTATCAGTTTTTTTGATTTATACCCATCCTTAAAAAATACTGTGGATAAAAACAGCTTCAAAATTACTAAAAACAGCATTATACATATTGAGATTTCTTTGGTGGAGAGTGCTTATGTATTGTTTGAAAGCCGTCAAATTGTTAAGGAGCTAAAGGATTATATCTATTCAAACTATTGTGAGGAAATTGAGATTGCTATAGTGCAGTCTGATCAAAAAGAAGAGATTGCTTTACATGAGCATAATCATAATACATTAATTTATGATGACCCAAATTCAGGCCGCTATATAAAAGCCACAGAAAAAGAAATATTTTTGGGTAAAAAAATTGATTCGCCTCCCATGTATATAACAGATGCTACAGAACCGGACAAAATCGTTACAATTGCAGGCAAAATCATTGCAGTCAGAGAATTGACCAAAAAAAACAATAGAAACCCTAAAAACCACGACAATTTTTTCAAGTTTGAAATAGAGGATGCAACAGGCAAAATGTCTTGCCTGTATTTTCCTACAATAAACCAATACCAAAAAATCGCATCCTTGCAAATTGCAACAGAGGTTATATTTGAGGGAGCACTTTCACTAGACTCCTATTCAAACACTCTGGTTTTGATGGCTCGCAACATTTCACTTTGCTCCCTTCCGCAAGATTTCAAGATAAATCGCAAAAAAATAAAAACTCCTGCAAAATATAAAACAATTAAACCAATCCCGTTTAAGGACACTGTTCAAGGAACACTATTCCTTAGCAATGAAGCAGATGAATCCGCCTCTTATCTATTAGACAAAACTATTGTTGTATTTGATTTAGAGACTACAGGATTGCACAAATCAAGCGATAAAATAATTGAAATAGGCGCAGTAAAAATAGAGAACGGAAAAATCACACAATCTTTCGCCACTCTCATAAATCCGCAAAGCCACATACCGGAGTCTGCTACAATACACAACGGAATAACCGATGAAATGGTAAAAGACGCACCAGTAATTGAGCAAGTATTGCCGGATTTTCTTCTTTTTACTCAAGATGCCATCCTTTTAGGGCACAACTCCGAGCATTTTGATTTTCCTTTTATCTCTACTGTTGCTGAGCAGTACAACATCTATTTTGACAACCCTCGCCAAGACACCATGCTTTTGGCGCAAAAATACTTAAAGCTCAAAAATTATAAGCTGGCTACTATTGCAGGTCATTATAATATTCAAAACGAAACTGCACACAGGGGTCTGTCTGATGCAATTGCTACTGCTAAAGTATTTATGCAGCTGGCAAAATTTTTGTCATAAATATTTCATGCGAAATTGCTTGGTTAAAACGGCATATATGACACGGCAAAAATAACTGAAAAAATCAAATTTAGGTGTAACAAAATGGCTGTTTGAGTTGTATTATTGGTAGAGAAAAAAACCAATCTTTTTCGGGAGGAAAATTTTTTATGACACAAGAATTTGAATTGGGGGCATTAAAGGATTATGTTGTCCCAAAGTACCCAACCTATGAGCAGGCTAAAATGGACCCTTCTTTATTAAGACGGCTTCCTAATCGCTGGAAGAAAAATATTGCCGCTCTAGCATGTCTGGGTCTTTTAGGGATGGCAACCACTTTGGGAGGTTGTTTTGGTGCAAGCTGTGCTATACCTGTGTCGCCGCCTCATTATCCAAACGGGAATGGTAATGGCGGTTATGAAAACGGAAACGGCAATGGTAATGGCTATTACAACGGCAACGGGAATGGCAATAATGCTGAATTATGTATTGCAGATATAATTGCAAGCGGTATCTCTGCTTCTGCTCATCATGGCGGCTCAGGCGGTCCTCCTGTGTATGTAGTCTATCTGACAGAA